>Ga0206118_100061_pt1 | contig 167866 bp, 153 predicted proteins | sample 3A20Ametagenome_FD_177999 | JGI IMG/M metagenome (GOLD analysis project Ga0206118, IMG submission 177999) | Enriched microbial communities from leaf-cutter ant dump, University of Wisconsin, Madison, United States - 3A20A | ecosystem: Environmental > Terrestrial > Nest > Insects nest > Nest...
CGATTGGGACAGTAAGCACGGGCGGTACGGTTAATGAGACGATTACAGGTGTGACGTATGGAACAACGCTGACGGCGTTTAAGGCTGCGATTACACCGGCCGCAGGTGCTTCGTTTGAGGTGTACGAAGCTGATGGGGTGACGCTCGCCACTGTGTTGGCATCAGGCTACAAAGTCATCGTCACTGCGGAAGATGGCACGACTCAAGTGACGTATACCGTCACGGTAAACGCTCCGCCGCTGAGCAGCGATGCGACGCTGACTTCGACGATTGGAACAGTAAGCACTGGCGGTACGGCGAGCGAGACGATTACGGTTGTGCCGTATGGCACTTTACTGGCGACTTTCAAGGCTGCGATTACACCGGCTACAGGTGCTTCGTTTGAGGTGTACGAGGCTGATGGTGTGACGGTCGCCACTGTGTTGGCATCAGGCTACAAAGTCATCGTCACCGCAGAGGACGGTTCGACTCAAGTGACGTATACTGTCACGGTTAGTGCGCCTCGGCTGAGCAGCGATGCGACGCTGACTTCGACGATTGGGACAGTAAGCACGGGCGGTACGGTTAATGAGACGATTACAGGTGTGACGTATGGAACAACGCTGACGGCGTTTAAGGCTGCGATTACACCGGCCGCAGGTGCTTCGTTTGAGGTGTACGAGGCTGATGGTGTGACCATAGCCGCAGCATTGGCATCTGGTTACAAGGTCATCGTCACCGCAGAGGACGGCACGACACAAGTGACGTATACTGTCACAGTAAACGCGGCCTTGCCTAGCACGGGAAGCGGCGGAAACAGCGGCGGCCCCGCACCGGCAAACAACAAACTGACGCTTCAAGCAGGCAAAGCGGGAGAATTGAGTCTTTTCGAAGAGATTACGGTAACCGTACCGGCTAACGCCTCGGATAAAGAGCTCGTCATCACCATCGATAAGATAACGAATCCGCAAAAGCTGCTTTCGGATCACGATGTGCTTCTAAGTACGATATTCGAGGTGCTCAAGAACTTCACGGATGACTTCAAGAATTCCGTTACGGTCACGATCAAATACAACGCCGCCGATTTGCCCGAAGATCGGGTTCCGGCCGTATTTTCTTACGATGAGACCAAGAAAGTCTGGGTTGAGGTGGCGGGGGGCAAGGTAAGCGGCGATCGCGTTTCCGTGCAAGTGGTTTCTTTGGCGAAGTTCGCCGTTTTCGCGGTTGACCGTCCGGACGAGCCGACTAAGGAAAGCGAGCCTGCAACTCTTTTTAACGACGTCTCCGGGCACTGGGCAGAAGAGAGTATCAGCCAAGCGTTAAAGCTTGGAATTGTCTCGGGCTACTCGGACGGTTCGTTTAAGCCGAACGGGAGCATCACGCGCGCGGAATTCTCCGTTATGTTAATGAACGCCTTGAATCCGACCGTTGAGGTCAGTGCATTGCCGTTCTCCGACGCGGAGAAAATTGGGAAGTGGGCTAAAAATGCGGTGGCACTCGCGGTGAAAGTCGGCTACATTAAAGGCTATCAGGACGGAACGTTCCGTCCGAACGCGGTGATTACCCGGGCCGAGATGGCGATGATGGCGGCCAATGTGTTGGGGCTATCGTCGGAGGACGGTACGTCAACCCGCTTCGCGGATGACCAAGCGATTCCAGCATGGGCGAAAGGCGCAATTGCGGCAATTCATGCGAAAGACATCATGAAAGGCAAGTCGTCAGGCAAATTCGATCCGGCCGCCAAAGTGACGAGAGCTGAAGCCGTAACCGTTCTATTGAACTTGTTGCGCGCGAAGAGCGAATAAACAAAGAAGGCAGTCCTTCAATCGGCGATCAAGCCGGTTAGAGGACTGCCTTCTTTATGGCATTATTTACGAATATCAATATCGACGGCAGCTTCGTTCAGTCTTCGCAACCGATAGGCGTTGGTTGCAGTCTGGCCAAGCTCCTCAAGAATGGTGTAATTCGCCCAGGCTCCCGCAACCGCGCCTATTCCAGGCACCATCTGCAGCAGCTTCCGAAAGTCGATGGCGTCGCGATACTCTTTCTGGAACGTCTCCCAGTCCATGTTTTTGTAGTGTTCGGCATCCGAAGACCAGAGTTCTTTCTCGGAGTCCCAGTTTTTGACGGAGTTCAGCAACCTGGCGCGTTGTTCCGGCCCGGAGAACGTCAATTGGAACACTTTCAGAATAAACACCCGTTCGGAGAAATGCTTCGTGTCGTACCCGTAGTTATGAGCCAGCTCGAACAAGTATTTCATCTTGATGGCGATGAGCGCGGGGAAGTCCACGACGTTAAGCAGTATGCCGCCCGCTCCCGTGCCCGCTCCTTCGGCGACGGCGATCTTCTGATACAGGGAAAACAGATTTTTCGCTTCTTGGTCGCTCCGTTCCAGATTAAGCTCCCGCTGCACGGGCCGCTTCGGCGTATATTCTGCGCCGAACAGCGCCGTGCGCACGATCGATTTGATCGTGGTCGTGATGACGTTCTGGGCTTTGGCGGGAATCATTCTGTTAATCCGGTTGCCGAGCGTCTTGGAGGTTCTCTCCAGCCATCCGGGCGGCTTGAATAATTGACGTTCCCAAGCGGCGATTTCTTCGCGCGCTTTCTGCTCGTAAGTCATGGACAAATCGCTCCTCAAAAAAAGTTGGGTATAGTATACCGGATAACGATGACATTCAAAACCGTCCGAGGGAGGTGGAGGAACCCGACGAAAGTCGTGGATTGCGAAAAGGTTGTTTGCAAGACACCGAATGGTGTCATATAATCAAACGGTCACTAAACGCTGTCTAATTGGAGAGGTGTATCTGGATGACTAAGGGCATTAAAAACCATAAGATCGATCCCTTCTTCAAGAAGGCGAAGCAGTGGAAGGAAGAATTCGAGAAGCTGAGAGAGATCGTTCTGGACTGCGAGCTGACCGAAGATTTTAAGTGGATGCATCCATGCTACACGCATGAGAATAAGAACATCGTTCTCATCCATGGATTCAAAGATTACTGCGCGCTTCTGTTTCACAAAGGCGCCTTGTTGAAGGATCCCCACAACATCCTGATCCAACAAACGAAGAATGTCCAGGCGGCGCGTCAGCTTCGGTTCACCAATATGCAACAAATAGACGAGATGCAGCTTCTCATCAAAACATACATCGACGAAGCCATCGAAGTCGAAAAGGCCGGCGTGCAAGTCGAATATAAAAAAAATACGGAATATGCCGTTCCCGAGGAGCTGCATAACAAATTCGTCGAAATTCCCGACTTGAAGGTCGCCTTCGAAGCGTTGACGCCCGGACGGCAGAGAGCTTATCTTCTTTATTTTTCTTCGGCCAAGCAATCCAAAACCCGGGAGTCCAGAATTGAAAAATACTTGCCGAATATTCTCGACGGCAAAGGAATGGACGACTAGCGCTGTCATCCCTAGTAAAGTCGCGGCTGCCGCGGCTTTTTCTAGTATTATCTAGATATTGATTCCTTCCTGCGGATATGAACTCTATACATACTGTATCTTGGAATATCGAATCGCGTGTGCTACAATCTGTTTAGTTCAATTTCATAGGTCGCCGGAATGGAACCGCTATTCGGCAGAACACCCCCCTCGGAGACCCTGGGTGTTCTTTTTCTTTGCAATATACATATTGGAGGAGACGAAAAAAATGAAGCTTTATACGAGAACGGTATGTCCGAAATGCATGTGGATCAAATCTGAATTGCAGCGCGCGGAGCTTGAAGTGGAAATCATTAACGTCGATCACGACGCGGAAGCGTTCGAGAAGCTTGTGGCAGCCGGAGCGATGAGCGTACCGGTATTGGAAGTCGAAGGCCAGTTTATTTTCGATACGAACGAAATGGTCAAGCAGTTGGAGAGTCTGACGGTATGATCGCGTTTGCGAGCCGTACAGGCAACGTGAAATATATCGTTTCGCGCCTGCATTTGCCCGCAATCGAAATCGCCGATGACGTCAAACTGGAGGAGCCTTTTTTGCTGTTCACATATACGGACGGGTTGGGCGATGTGCCGCGAGCGGTTGCGCAGTTTATGGATCGGAACGGCGCGTTGTGCCGGGGCGTGATCGTAAGCGGGAACAGCAACTTCGGTCATCGCGTATTCGGGGGAGCCGGCGATGCCATTGCGCGGCAATGGCGAATTCCGCTGGTTCGCAAAATCGACTTGCGGGGCTTCGCGGAAGATTACGAGGAGATCCGCCGTTATTACGAGGATTGTTTCCGGGAGGAGAGAAAGTCGGATGAAGTCTTACTTGAAGTTAAATAATGAAGTGCTGAATCAATACAGCCGGACGGGAAAGCTTGATCTTGCGAAAGATAAAGAGGCGACGCGCCGGTACTTCCTGGAACACGTAAACGCAAAACTGCGCTACTTTATCGACACGGAAGAAAAAATCCGGTATCTCGTGGACGAAGGCTACTATGAAAAAGAGTTCCTTCAGAAATACCGTCCGGAGTTCATCGAGCAGCTTTACGAGAAAGCGTACGCGTACGAGTTCCGTTTCCCGTCGTTCATGAGCGCCAGCAAGTTTTACGAGAGCTATGCGATGAAGAGCCGGGACGGCGAAGAAATTCTCGAGAAATACGAGGATCGCATCGTCATTATCGCTCTGTATTTGGCGCAAGGGGACGAGCACCTGGCGGAGAGAGCGGTCGAAGCGATGATGTCGGCTTACCAGCCGGCGACGCCGACGGCCTTGAACAGCGGCAAGATGGCGCGCGGAGAGCTCGTCAGCTGCTTCAAATTGACGATGGACGATTCGATGAACAGCATCTCGCAAAACATCGGCTACTGCCTGGAACTGTCCCGCTTGGGAGGCGGCGTCGGCGTCAACGTAACCGACCTGCGGCCGCTCGGCGATCCGATCAAGGGCATTCTCAACCGCGCGAGCGGCGTGATGCCTGTCGCCAAGCTTCTGGAAAACTCCTTCTCTTATTCGAATCAACTCGGCCAACGCAACGGCTCCGGGGTTATTTACTTAAACGTCTTCCACGCCGATATCGAGAACTTTATTTCGGCCAAGAAGCCTAACGCCGATGACAAGATCCGGCTTGCTACGCTGTCGACCGGCATCATCGTGCCGAATATTTTCTTCGAGCTGATGAAACGGGACAAAGATATCGTCTTGTTCAGCCCGTACGACATCTACAAGGAATACGGCAAACGGATGTCCGAGATCAGCATGAGCGAAATGTATTACGAGCTGCTGGACAACCCTAACATTCGGAAAATCAAGCGGATCAACGCCCGCAAACTGTATACAGAAATCAAAAAAGCGCAATTCGAATCGGGATACCCGTTCGAAGTGTTCGATGACCACGTGAACGAGAAGCACGCGCTTCGCAATCTGGGCCGCGTGAAGATGTCGAACTTGTGCACGGAAATTCTGCAGGTGCAGGAAACGAGTGTCATCCACGATTACGGGACCGAGCATGAATACGGCATGGATGTGTCCTGCAATCTGGGCTCGATCGACATCCACAACGCGACGAAAGCGGAATCGTTCGAGCAGCTGATCGATACGTCGATGCGATTGCTGACGAACGTGTCGACGATGACCGATATCCGCAACGTTCCGTCCATTACGAAGGCGAACCGCCTCATGCATTCCGTCGGTCTCGGCGTGATGAACCTGCACGGACACTTGACCTCGCAAGGGCTGGCCTACGGTTCGAAGGAGTCCGTACTCTTTATCGACGCGTTCATGGAGGCGCTCAATTATTATTCCCTGTTCTCCTCAATGCAGATCGCCAAAGAGAGAAAAGAGACGTTCTACGGTTTCCCGCAAAGCGATTATGCGAACGGAAGTTATTTCGACACGTATATTGCCAAGACCGCCGAGTCGCTGCCGGAAGAGGTTGCCTCGGCACTGGGCAACGTTCCGGTCATTACCGCGGAAATGTGGGCCGAGCTTAAGGAACAGGTTATGACGCACGGCTTGTTTAACGCGTACCGGCTGGCGATCGCGCCTACGGGAAGCATTTCTTATATTCGCAACAGCACGGCTTCGATCGCGCCTTGTACGGAGAAGGTCGAAATTCGGGACTACGCGGACAGCCGCACCATTTACCCGATGCCGTTTTTGACGAACGAGAACATCTCGCTCTATAAGGAAGCCTACGAGATCGATCAATTCCGGATGGTCGACTTGTATGCGGCCGCTCAGCGTCACATCGACCAAGGGATCTCGATGACGTTATACGTCACGGATCAGTGGACGACCGAGCAATTGGCGCGTCTGTATATCTATGCTTGGGTGAAGGGAATCAAGACGGTGTACTACGTGCGCCAGCGTCTTCAGACCATCGAGGAGTGTGTATCGTGTTCGATCTAAAAGTGTTCGAAGCCGTCAACTGGAACCGGACCCAGCAGGAGTTGACGAAGGTATTCTGGGATCAGCAGTGGAAGCAAATCTGGTTCCCCGAAGAAATCGCCGTCAGCAAAGACGTGAAGCAGTGGCAGGACTTCGCGCATCAGGATACGTATAAGAAGGTGTTCGGCGGCCTTACGCTGCTCGATACGATTCAGACGAATATCGGGATGAACGTCATTGCCCGCCATGCGCCGGACCTGCAGGAAAAGGCGCTCTACACGGTGTTCGCTTCGTTCGAAGCGATTCACGCGAAGTCGTATTCGTATATTTTCACGACGTTGTGTACGAACAGCGAGATCGACGCGATCTTCGAATGGGTGAAGCAGAACGAATATTTGCAATACAAAGCCAAGCGGATCAGCGACGTCTATCTGGCGATCGAGGAAGACGATCCGGTGTCCTTGTGGAAGGCGATGTTCGCCTCCGTCATGCTGGAATCGTTCCTGTTCTACTCCGGCTTCTTCTTCCCTCTGTATCTGGGCGGCCAAGGCACGCTTCGGAACAGTGCGGAGGTCATCTCGCTCATCCTGCGGGACGAGTCGATTCACGGCGTCGCGGTCGGTTATTTTGCGCAGCAGCGGTTTAAACAATTTTCGGCCGAGCAGAAAGAGCAGCTGACAGTGTGGGCGTACGAGTTTTTGCTGGACCTGTACCACAACGAGCTCAACTACACCAATGACTTGTACGCGGAAACCGGCTTGAGCCCGGATGTGAAGAGCTACGTTCGTTACAATGCGAACAAGGCATTGATGAACATCGGCTTCGAGACGATGTTCCCGGACGAGGAAGTTAATCCGATCGTCATGAACGGCATTCGCAACGAAGGATCGACTTACGATTTCTTCTCGCAAAAAGGCTCGACGTACGCGGTGGCGAAGGTAGCTCCGATTACGGACGATACGTTCCGGTTTTAACGGATGTAATCCTAATGTTCCCGAAACCATACGAGAGGCTGTCCAACAAGCAGTTGGCAGCCTCTCTTTTTCTTACCGGACCGCTATTGTGCAAAGGCGCGAAGTTAATGTACAATAGTGTCGAACATAATACATACACAGATGTATCTAATTGGGGTGGCGAGGTTGGTCCATGATGAGGAAAAACAAGTTTCAATTGCGCAGCGAGGCCACTTACGAGAAATTGATGACGGCAGGCGAGGAAGTTTTCTGCGAGAGGGGCTTCTCCAGCGCCACGATTGACGAAATTTCCAGCCGGGCAGGATACACGAGAGGGGCCTTCTATGCCCAATTTGAGAGTAAGGAAGTTTTTTTTCGCAGATTGATCGAGTATCGCCAGCAGATGAGAGCGGATACCCATGATCTGCTGGAACAACGATTCCGTGCCGGGGCAACCTTGGCGGAATTGGTTTCTTTCTTGGCGGAAGGCTTGGTCGTGTACATCGAGAAATCCCCGGAGTGGATTTTCGTCTATATCGATTATTTTATGCAGGCCGAAGACCGGGACGCCGTACAGAAGCTGTTCAAAGCCTATTACGAAAGCTGGATTGCGGAGACGAACGGAAACCTGGAATGGTTGCGGGACAAAGGCTTGATCGCGCGGGAAGTCAATACGCTGGAGATCGCGGAACAGCTTTACGCGCTGTTGGACGGGTACATCACGCATTATAATTTGTACGGGAAACCGCTGGAAGGCTCGAAGATAGCCGGGTTCATACTGAAGCTTCTGCAATGAAGTCTTCGGTCTGCCAAATTAAATACATACATGTATATATTAGATCTGGCATTCATTATCCTTGGGAGGAACGCTCATGGGAAGCAATTCAATTCGAAGTACCGTCGCAGCAGCTATCTTATTCCTCACCGTTTGCTTGGGTCACTCCATCTCGGCGGCGCCTGAAGGGTTAAGCGGAACGGCAGCGTATTCAGGGAAAATCATCATTGACAGAACGCCTCCGCTCATTGATATAACCGGTCTGGAAGAAAGCGGAGTGTATCAGGACGAGGCCAGATTAGCTGCGTTCTCCAGTGATTCGCTGTCCGGATTACAGGGAGGGGTTCAGGTGTTTGTGAATGGGATACCTTATCCGAACCACTATCCGGTATCTTCCGGAGGCGCGCATATTTATCGCGTCGAAGCCGAAGACAGGGCAGGCAACAAGGCTTCCAGGGACGTCCCTGTTATCGTGAATAAAGCGCCGGCTTTGACGGTTGATCATTGGGATTCCTCTTTTCAGGATGGGCGTGTGAGTCTTACGGTCAGGGGGAGCGTTTCGGATGTTTATAAGGAAGATATATTGACGTTGTATTATCGCACCGAACACGGTTCGCGAGTCGCATTCAAGACGATAGAGCTTAACGGAAACGAGTCGGCAAGTTGGGAAGAGACGATAGAATTGGAGAGCGTTCCGGCAGGCACTTATTCAATTGAGCTTGTGGCGGAAGACCTGTTCGGCAGAATGTCCGCAGCATCCCCTTGGTCCTACAAAGTGTACAATCGGAAGCCGATTGTGACGGTGGTAACCGACAAAGGTCAGTTATTAATCGGTAAAGACGGGATTCTTCGAGAGGGATCGAATGGCCGCGCAATCGATGACGGGACGCTGGTTATCGAAGGAACGATCGTCGACGAGGATGAGGATACTGAACTGGAGGTAATGGCGGAATTCGGCGGGCAGTCGAAATCGGCGGCCATCGACGGAGCCAACTGGACGCTTGAGCTGAGCGCGGCCGATCTGGAGGGCTTAGCCGAAGGAAGATATCAAGTGACCGTGGAAGGAGCAGACGGAGTAAGGGGACCGGGAATCGAGACGATTGATGGCTCGGGACCTTCCAGACTGGAGGATATCCATACGATTGTCGTAGATCGGACGCCGCCGGTATATCGTTCGTTCGAATTGGCGGCCGATCCGAACGGCGTCATCGTGATTCCCGCCTATGAGGAGGCCCCTCACCGCTCGCTATTCTCGCCGAACGGAGAAGTCGATTGGACGGAATCCCCGCTGGCAGCGGTGGGCGATCGGTTGTTTGTCATCGGTTGCGATATGGCGAACAACTGCAGCGATCGGCAGGAGATCGCCCTGCCGTATCTCCCGAAGCTGATCGTGTATGTGAACGATTTGTCTAGAAACGCGAATGTCGCAGATATCGCCGTATTGGAAACCGCTATGGAGAATGTTGAATCGTTGGATACGGATTTGAGACGGAGTCGACTAATAGAAGCGGATTCGAGTATTGCAGCTCTCGCTGACGGCGAACTGCAAGATGAGCTTGAGCAGCACCTCTCTGGCAAATGGCTGGAGTACGTGGTTCATCATCTATCGGATGCAACGATTGCCGACTTGGAGAGAATGGGTGTCCGCAATCTCGTATCCGGATTATTGGACGATTATCGGCAGTATTTGCTTGAATACCAATCGGAGCAAGAAAATCCGCCGATAGATGCTTTGCGAATCCAGTCGAGTGTAGATCTGGTTAACGCGATCGTCTACTTGAACGAGAAGGTCGAAAACGGTTTGTCGGCCGAGATTACGATAGCGGATTATCGCAATGCGGGCATCGTCGAGTTGGTGGATCGCTATCTGGCCGATTACACGAAGGCGCTTATTGACGCCAAGGGGGAAGATCGCATTGGCCAGCGGGACATTCAAACCGTTGTCCGGACGGTGAACGCGGTCAATAAAAGTACGTCGCCTCCATCTGGAGGAGGCGGGGGCGGAGGCACGTCGAATCCGGCGCCGACCGCTCCAGGAAACCCGGTTCCGGGAGACGACCTGGGAGAAGAGGCTGGAGCAGGGCCTGTGAAGGAACCGGCCGCGGTCGATGATGTTCGCTTTGCCGACGTGAGCAAGGCCTTCTGGGCTTATGAATCGATCCGCGAAGCGGCGGCGAACGGCTGGGTGAGAGGCTGCGAGGTGAACGGCCAAAGGTTGTTCAGGCCGAATGCGCAGGCGACTCGGGCTGAAGCGCTGACGATTATGCTGAACGGACTGGGGGCCGTCAAGCCGATCACGTCCAAGGGGGAAGGAGAATTCCCGGACGCGAAAGGAAAGTGGTATGAAGCCCAGGCGCAGCTTGGCTTCCGCTTGGGGATTATATCGGGGTATGCCGACGGCACATTCCGCGGCGAAAATAAGTTGACTCGAGCAGAGGCGATTAAAATGTTCGCGGCGGCGTTCGATCTCCTGCCATCGGATGAGATAAATCTTCCCTTCATAGATGTCGATCGCAACGCCTGGTATGCCGATTCTCTGAATGCACTGTATCGCAGAGGGATTATTAAGGGCAACGCAGGCAATCGCTTCGCACCGAATCGGTTCATTACAAGAGCGGAACTGGTTCATATCTTGTATCCGCTGAAGAGGCTGCTAACTGAAACCGACGGAGGAGAAACGGATGAATAAATCGTCGAGAGGGATGGCCTTCATCATTATTGTTGTTTTCGTATTAGGCGTTGGACTGGTCGGACTGCAGCACAAGCACAAGGCTGCGGCTGCAACGGAGAATGAGGGGATCTTGCTGGAATCTCGCACCTACCAAAATTCAAACGGATGTACGTTTAAGATGACCTTGACTTATACCGACGGGATCTTAAGACCTTCTTTCTGCGGAATGCCGGCCTTCGCAACTCTTCTTGATTTCGAGGAATATGATTATTACTATGTGTTAGCGCATAATTCAGGGACTGTCATATATTCGGTAGACATCCCTGCTAATCTGGCCGAATTAGGGTCCATTGCGGACCCAACCACGCTTTCCATTGGGGGAGCTCTTCACTATTCCCGACTTTACGGAATTCCGAAACGGAATATTGCTCCGGATATTCTCATCTCGACGAATGGAGAGATGATTTCCTCTTCGGGAGTTATCCGAATGACGGGAAAAGCGTGGGATCCGAATCGGGATACCCTCCGGGTAAGCGCAACATTAGGGGGAGTGCTGCGAACGGATACGATTGAGGATGCTCCTAGAGCAGCTCCTGGTGCGGATAATTGGGTGCTGGAGTGGGAAGCCGGCGAAATAGCCGAAGGCACATACGAGAATTTGGTCGTAACGGTGGAAGAGACGCTCGGAGATTAATCGACTTGTATTTAGTCCGTGAAATCGACTATGATTAACTTGTATTTCGATTGCCCTAATTGAATATTCGGGAACAGGTGTCCGATCGCAATGCGAGTTGCCGATCGGACTTAAAAGGGAAGCCGGTGCAAAACCGACGCGGTCCCGCCACTGTAACGGAGGAGCAAGCAGCACATATCCGCCACTGATCGAGTTCGATCGGGAAGGCCGCTGCCGAGCGAAGATTCCGGAGCCAGGAGACCTGCCTGTTCTGACAGCACTGGAGTACCTACGGGAGATAGGGAGGTGTTAGATGTACCGTCATAATTTTCCATTATGAAGGCGTCTTTCCCTATGCATATTCAGGGGGAGACGTCTTTTTTGCGTTCGGCAAGCCGAACGCGCGAAGGCGGTAGGGGAGGGAGCTATTCATGCGGCATGAAATCATTCATTTGTTGTCTCATGTACAAGATGAGCGGACGATGAGCGAAGTCATTGCGAGCTTAAATGCCGATGCTTACGAAAGCCTGCTGCAGCATTTGCAATATACGTCCCCGGAAACGCAAGACAGATGGCGGAAACTATTGAATCAGATGCTTCGCTAGGTTAAGCGAGAAGTGGCATTCGTTCACAACTATCTTTTTATTAAAGGAGAATGATTAATGGCAGTCAGCAGTATTCTGGGTTATCCGCGCATCGGTGCCGATCGGGAATGGAAGAAATCGCTTGAGGCGTTCTGGGCGGGCAAAATCGACGAGGCGACGTTCCAGCTTCAGCAGCAAGAAATCCGGTTGAATCATTTGCGCAAGCAGCAGGAGAAGGGAATCGAACTCATTCCCGTTAACGACTTCAGCAACTACGATCATATTTTGGATACGGCGGTGATGCTCGGGATCGTTCCGAAACGTTTCCAATACGAGGGAGGCGTCGTTCCGCTGTCCGTTTATTTCGGAATCGCGCGCGGCACGAAGGATGCGACCGCCAGCGAGATGACGAAGTGGTTTAATACGAACTATCACTACATTGTGCCCGAGTTGGGCGGCTCGGAGCCGGCGTTGACGGAGAACCGTCCGCTGCAGGCTTATCGCGAAGCGAAGGAGAAGCTCGGCATCGAGGGCAAGCCCGTGATCGTCGGACCTCTGACTTTCTTGAAGCTGTCCAAGGGATACGCCGCAAGCGAAACGGATGCATGGCTGGATAAGCTGATTCCGCTTTACGTGCAAATTCTTCGCGAGCTTGCGAACGAAGGCGTGAAGTGGGTGCAGATCGATGAGCCGATCGTCGTAACGAAGCTGTCGGACGAAGATACGGCGCGGTTGAAGTCGATCTATGCGACGTTCGCTGAAGCCGTACCTTCGCTCAACATTATGCTGCAGACGTACTTCGAATCGGTGGAGAGCTACGGCGATATCGTGTCGTTGCCGGTAAAAGGGATCGGGCTGGATCTGGTGCACGGCTTAAGCGGTAACCTGGCGGCCATTCGCGAACACGGCTTCCCCGGCGATAAAGTGCTGGGCGCTGGCATTATTGACGGCCGCAGCATCTGGCGCGCCGATCTGAACGAGAAGCTCGCCCTGCTGAATGAGCTGCGCAGCATCGTTGCCGATGAGCGATTGATCGTGCAATCGTCCTGCAGCCTGCTGCACGTCCCCGTATCGACGGAGCGCGAGACCAAGCTTCCGGCCGAACTGAAGGGGGCGCTTGCCTTCGCTGACGAGAAGCTGGAGGAGTTGGTGCTGCTGACGAAGGCGTTCTCGAATGCAGAGGCTGTTCGCGATCAACTGAGCGCGGCGGATGAGGCGCTCGGTTTGCTGAAAAATTCCGCGGCCCGCAATCGCCGCGATGTGCAAGATGCAGTAGCCGCAATTGGTGGGCAGGAGCCTAACCGGAGCAAACCGTTCGAGGCGCGTTACATCGATCAGCAGGTGAAATGGCAGCTGCCGCTGTTCCCGACGACGACGATCGGCAGCTTCCCGCAAACGGCCGAAGTGCGCAAAGCGCGCCAACTGTGGCGTAAGGGCGAGTGGACGAACGAGCAATATAATGCGTTTATCCGCGAGCAGATCGATACGTGGGTGAAGCTGCAGGAGGAGATCGGGATCGACGTGCTCGTACACGGCGAATTCGAGCGGACCGACATGGTCGAGTTCTTCGGCGAGAAGCTGGAGGGCTTCGCGTTCACGCAGAACGGATGGGTCCAATCGTACGGCTCGCGCTGCGTGAAGCCGCCGGTGATCTATGGCGATGTCGCTTTCGACGAGGCGATGACGGTAACGGAAACCGTCTATGCTCAATCTCGGACGAATCGCCCGGTGAAAGGTATGCTGACTGGACCGATTACGATCATGAACTGGTCGTTCGTACGAGACGATATCTCTCGTGAGCAAGTGGCTTATCAGTTGGCCTATGCCCTCAGACAGGAAGTCGAGGCGCTGGAGAAGGCAGGCATCGGCATGATCCAGGTCGACGAGCCGGCCGTTCGCGAAGGGCTGCCGCTGAAGGAAGCCGAGCAGGACGCATATCTGGCTTGGGCCGTTAAGGCGTTCAAGATCGCTACCAGCACGGTGCAGGATACGACGCAAATTCATACGCATATGTGCTACTGCGAATTCCATGATATGATCGACTCCATTGAAGCGATGGACGCCGACGTCATCTCGATCGAGACTTCTCGCAGTCATGGCGAGCTCATCCACAGCTTCGAGGAGAACACCTACAAGCTGGGCATCGGGCTTGGCGTGTACGATATTCACAGCCCCCGCGTACCTGGCGTAGAGGAGATGAGCGGTATGATCGACCGCGCTCTGCGCGTGCTCGATTCGAAGCTGTTCTGGATTAACCCGGACTGCGGTCTGAAGACGCGCGGCCGCGAGGAGACCGTCGCTTCGCTCCGCAACATGGTCAGCGCGGCACAGATTGCCCGCGAGAAGTATACGTCGCTGCCTAAGTAAGTAGACTGTTCGCGGTCAGGTCGTCGTAGAGCGGCGCGCAATTAGCTCGGTTGCAGGGCATTGGCTTATTGTCGGGAATCGTTGTAGCGGCACGCATGAAGGAAACGTGGAAACGGGACGGTGCGTGTTTAACAAAATAGAACCTGGTCGAAGAAGCTGTGAAGCCTTGGTGCTTTACAGCTTCTTTTCGATTGACACACATATTAGCGTTTGCTAACATATGATCATATTAGTGGATGCTAATTCGTATGTGAAGGGGAGAATTCAATGCCAGTTGTCAACATGGACGTCAAGGCCAAATTTTTGCGCGGCTTTAGCGATAGAACCAGACTGCAAATTCTGGAAAGCATTAAAAATCAAGAAAAAACGGTTTCGCAGATCGTCGAGGATCTTAACGGCAATCAATCTAACATCTCGCAGCATCTGGCTTGTCTTAAAGGCTGCGGCATCATTGTCGGAAGACAAGAAGGAAAATACATGTACTACAGCTTAAGAAACGAACAAATCGTCGAGCTGCTGAACGTCATGGACACCGTCTTCAACCAAGTCGAACAAGAAGTGGCCGCTTGCGAGAAGAACGACGAGTTGGATTGCTGCTCGAAGAACGGGAGGAGCGACGAGTGAACGAAGACGAAGCGAAACCCTCCTCCTGTTGCTCAAACAATCAAGCCGTTCCGGCCAAGAAACCGGCTTTTAAGAAGAACCTGACTTTGCTAAGCCAACCGGCTTCTGCCTGTGAAGACGATTGTTGCAAAAATGAGCCGGCGGCCGTAACTGCACAACAAGCCGACCCAATCGCGCTTGAGACAGGAAGCAAGGCCCGCGCCTATCGGATCGAAGGGATGGACTGCGGCTCTTGCGCTCTGACGATCGAGAATCATTTCAAGAATCGATCCGACGTCGCCAGCGTAAGCGTTAATTTTGCATCCGGCAAGATGACGATCGAGCACGATGCTTCCGTCGAAGAAATCATTAGGGAGGTATCCAAAGCGGGTTACAAAGCCGCGTTGATCTCGAGCCGACGCAAGGTTGAGGCGACGAAAACGGGCAAGTCCATGACGAACGCCGTCGTCTTGTCCGGAACGCTGCTGCTGCTCGGCTTTCTCGGTTCTTATTCCGGTGTTCCGGACTGGCTCATCTCTGTGCTCTACGTGCTGTCCATTGTAAGCGGGGGCTACAAATCGGCCAAAAGCGCCTATTATGCGATCAAAAGTCGGTCCCTGGACATGAACGTACTCATGACGGCTGCCGTCATTGGAGCCGCGGCGATCGGAGAATGGTTCGAAGGGGCGACCGTAGTCTGGCTATTTGCCCTGGGCAATGTCCTGCAAACGAGGTCCATCGAGAAGACGCGTAATTCGATTCGCAGCTTAATCGATCTAGCGCCGCCGGAAGCGAACGTGAAACAAGGAAACTCGCTGATTCGCAGACCGGTTGAAGAAGTGACCGTTGGGGAAATCATTGTCGTCAAGCCGGGCGACAAAATTCCTCTGGATGGCCGGGTCGTCCAGGGACATTCAAGCGTAAATCAGGCGCCGATTACCGGTGAATCGATTCCGGTCGACAAGGAGATCGGAGACGACGTGTACGCAGGCACGATCAATGAGCATGGCGTTCTGGAAATCTCGGTGACCAAGCTGTCCGAAGATACGACGCTTTCCAAAATCATTCACCTGGTGGAGGAAGCGCAGGAGAAGAAGGCGCCGACGGAAGCTTTCGTAGATCGATTCGCCCGGATCTACACGCCAATCGTATTCGTTCTGGCGCTTGCCGTTATGGTCATCCCGCCAATCTTCGGCGCCGGTATGTGGGGAGAGTGGTTCTATAAGGGATTGGAGCTGCTTGTCGTCGCCTGCCCGTGCGCGCTGGTCATCTCCACGCCGGTTGCGATCGTATCGGCTATCGGCAATGCGGCCAAGAACGGAATTCTTATTAAAGGCGGCGCCTTTCTTGAAGTTGCCGGAACGATCTCCGCCATTGCTTTCGACAAAACGGGCACGTTGACGGAAGGAAAGCCGCGGGTTTCCCGGGTGATGGCGCTTGAGATCCCGGATGATCAGTTGCTTTCCGTTGCATCTGCGTTGGAGAAATACTCGACCCACCCGATCGCGCAAGCCGTTGTCAATCATGCCGATGAGAACGGAGCCGTTCCCCTGACGGCCGATCGGTTCAGAAATCTGGTCGGTCAAGGCGTAGCGGCATGGATCGACGACAAGGAATACTTCGCGGGCAACCTGAAGCTGTTTCAACAGCTGAACGTTCCGTGCGAGCCTGTAGATCCGTATATTGGATCGCTTCAGCAGGAAGGAAACACGGTCGTCATCGTCGGGACCAGAGAGCGGATCATGGGAGTTATCGCAGTCGCGGATACCATCCGCAACGTCTCGGTAAAGGCTGTACATGAGCTTCACCAAGTCGGGCTCAAGGAAATCGTTATGCTGACCGGCGACAATGAGGGCACGGCGAAGAAGATCGCTTCTCAATCCGGAGTGAACCGCTATTTTGCCGAACTGATGCCGGAAGACAAAGCGTCGGCAATCGCGCAGCTCCAAAAAGAAGGGCATAAGGTAGCGATGGTGGGCGACGGAATTAACGATGCCCCGGCACTGGCTACAGCTGATCTCGGGATTGCAATGGGGGGCGCGGGCACGGATACGGCGATGGAAACGGCGGACATCGTGCTTATGGCCGACAATCTCGAAAAGCTGCCGCATACCGTTCAATTAAGCCGGAAAGCTCTGAAAATTATCAAGCAAAACATTTGGTTTTCTCTGATCGTGAAGGCCGCCGCGCTGCTCTTGATTTTTCCTGACATCCTTACGTTATGGATTGCCGTCATGAGCGATACGGGAGCTGCCTTGATCGTAATATTGAACAGTATGAGGTTGATGTCGACTTTGCGCTAAGTGGCCAGTTGGATATTTTACAATCGTTAACGAAAAGAGAGAGATTCAGATCGGAAAGGATGGTAATATCGGACTAAAGATCCCTATTGGGCTTGTACAGGTATCGGCAATCTTGAAGGAGCGATTTCTTTGAACGTGGGGCAACAGGAGACTGGACGGAACTCGTCTGCCAAGGAATCTTCCGTGATTATCAAGCAAGAGGTATAGGAAAAAGATTAGTTAAAGCGTTGTTACAAGAGGCAGAAACACGTGGGATTTCGATAATTACAGTGACATTTCAAAATAAACACAAAGCGTTTTATGAAAATTGTGGTTTCACAACATGTTCAGGCGGTGTTTGGCGAAGGGAATAACAGTGAAAACCTCATCCAATGAAGCGGAAATGCTTCGGGCTGCTGCCTTCGGTTGGTCGTTATGAATATATGTATGCAGGTAAAAGACCCTAGGTGTGGTTCTTAAATAACTGATGATCATTATTTTGTATCTTAAATAAATCATTTAAATGTGATCTTTCTTGCAAAGTTTGATCTACTAAACTTTTTAATAGCGTTATTCTAAAATACAACTTATAGAAAGCAAAAATTACAGACATGAAAGTTGTAACGAATGTCAGTAAAATTCCGTATTTTAAATTTTTACTCATTATGGCATCTTTCTCCCATAACTCCATTAATTCATCTATATATGACTTCTTAGTGGTTATTAAGTACTGTAACCTCTCACTATCTTTTTTTTGAATACCTTCATTTATTTCATTACGGTACAGTTGTATCTCATTTTGCAAGAAGGAATAGTTGTCCTTCTGATCAGAATCTGTTGAGTTGATCGCATACCATAAAAACGCGATTACAAAACTAATTAATATCGCGACAGGTTTAAAGAAATTGATTTGCTTTTCCTTTGAATCAAGAACTAACTTCATAGAATTCAAATCTGTCGTGGAAAGAGAATCTAAACTTTCTCTGGCGCTTCTTAGAGCAAGTTGATAATTATTTGTTTTATTCTGAAATATGCTTTTTATATATTTATCAAATAATTTTTCTTTTTCTAGTGTGTTGAGCAGTCCAAAGCCCCTGTAAATTTTAAAATAGTAGAGAATAAGTGGGAGGATTGCTGCAAATATAACTAATACCAAATTAACTGAAATAATAGAATTAATCATTAGATCATCTCCTCACTATTTATTTCGTCTAGAGTGAATAAGTTTGTTAGTAATTCAAGATAGGTTCAATAACGTCAGAAATGATTGAAAAAATATCAACGCCGACTTCCGCCATCACTTTAACTGCTCTCGAGTTAAGCTTATATAATTCAAGACCCGCGTTCTTCACTTTAGTCGGGATTAGTGCAGCGGTCGTCGGAATCTTGCTGGCGGCGTTGTATGATCCCTTGTGGACGACGGCAATCTTGACCGCGACGGATTTCGCTCTAGCGCTTCTATTGTTCATCATGCTTGTCCATTGGCGACTTCCGCCCTGGATCGTCGTTGTTGCCGGCACTATTGGCGGAGCTCTGCTTGAGTATCTATGAAACGATTTTGTCGTTAGAACCGCTTGAAAGATCGTCGGTTCAGGCTAATCGAAGAACTGGGTGATATTCGTATCCGGCACTCCGGGAATCTTGTTTTGATAACTACGCGCTACGCACATTGCAGACTCTCCGCTAAACCAAGTCGTATAAACGTTTTTAGGATGGATGTACCCGCACCTATGGAGAAAAGCGTGTAATACCGATCCAGTTAGAGTTGTATTACCGATGCCTTGATCATTGAGCGTAGCAGGGGGGAGAGCAAAAGTAAGAGGAACGTTACATTTTCTTGTGGCCGTAGTTGTCCTCGCTCCGATCCGACCGCCTGGTCTTGGGATATAGTAATTAATTTTTGCTACCGGAACCTTGCGAGTACCATTTTCGATGAAACGCCGGGTGAGTATATCCATCGCCTGATTGGCCGCTTCCAGCCCGTTTATGACACGTCTGTGGGACCAGACCGGGTTGAGACCGCGCTTCGCGTATTTCTGGCTGCACATTGCAAATTGGGAAGTACCTGAAGTACTCTTTTGGACATAGTGAAATTGCCAATTCGTCAGCACACCATTGATTAACGATATTATTCGAACAATCTGAGGTTCAGTAAATCGTAAGTCCACATCGAAAAAGATGGCCGGCGGCAGGGACGGAGTTCCCGGCGGCTTGGGTAACGGAAATCGAAGTCTCTCGAAGGCCGGCTTCTTTCGTATTCCCGCGCCAGGCCTCAAGTAGGGCCGTAGTTTATGCCTCATCCTCGTTCATCCCCTCAGCAAAAAGTTGCTATATCGTATGCTTGCGGCTTGAGGGGGGTACGGGCAGTCGAGAAGAATGCGACCTGGCAGCCGTTTTGCGTTTGTTAATGAGCTGGATTAAGGAGGTAATCAGCGGACTTCTGGCTGCCGCTTGACACTGGCCGGCATTTAATGTCGGGTTCAGAGGAACCGACGCTAACATCAGGTTATTCGGGTTGCTGCCAGCGGGTACATGACCGGCGCTATCCAGTCCAGGCGTAGGATCTGTATTTCTGTTCGTGACGGGATTGTAGAGTAATGCATGTCCGAATTCATGGGCCAATACTCGAGCGCGGGCAGGAGATTGCGATGCCATAATGACCGTTGCGATTCGGGGACCGGACTGTCCGGAAAATTTCAAAGTGGCGCCGACCGTTCTATTATTCCTAAATGTAGTTCCCTCCACATAGATCACCGTAATATCTAATCTGGTACTGCCCGGCGGCCTGAAATTAATGAGATTTCGTATCTTTGCCGGCTGGCTGCCAAAGCTGACGGACTGATCGAACTCCTTGTCTGCAACAATAGTTGTGACTCTGGATATCCGTCTCAGGAAAAAGGTGATTCCGCACTGCTCCCAGATCGCGCTAGCCAAGTTGTTGATATCCCGAGTGATCATTGCATTAGTAATGGGATTGTTCCTGGTGACTACGGCATAGACGTCAACACCTAACAATTGCCGGGGTCTGGCCAATCCTGACTTGTTGTTTGTCGCCGATCGCGGTTGTGCCACTTGTCCCTCGACCTCCAGATGATAGAGAATACGTTAAAATATTCATTGCTATTAAGGTACGCTTGTACACCAGCCTGTGCCGATAACGCCAGACAATTTGAATTCCAATGATTGACTCAATATGCCGCCTCGTGATATATTGTGCATGCACAACATGCACAATTTGGCGGGGAGGTACGGTATGCTGGCTTTAGAGGTGCGGGGCGTAACTAAGAAATATCAAGGCTTTCAGTTAAAGGATGTATCTTTTCAACTGGAGAAGGGTTACATTATGGGGTTTATCGGCGCTAATGGCGCCGGAAAAACGACCACGATCAAATCGATTCTGAACATGATCCACATCGATAGCGGCGAAGTACGCGTGATGGGCAAAAATATGGTCGAGCACGAAATCGACTTGAAGCAGGAAATCGGCTGCGCTTTCGGCGGCATCGACTTCTATACTCGAAGCAAGCTCAAAACGTTGACGGATGTCATTAAGAAGTTTTATAAGAAATGGGACGATACGGCTTACCGCAACTATTTGAGAAGATTCAAATTGGATGAAAATAAAAAAATCGCCGAATTGTCAACCGGGATGAAAGTCAAGTACGGCTTAGCCCTTGCTTTGTCCCATGGGGCGAAGCTTCTCATTCTCGATGAGCCGACCAGCGGGCTCGATCCGGTCGCAAGAGACGATCTGCTGGATGTTTTTCAAGAGCTGGTCGCCGACGGGGAAATCAGCATTCTGTTCTCTACTCACATTACATCCGACTTGGAGAAATGCGCGGACTTTATTACGTTTATCGAAAACGGGCAAATCATCAACAGTGCCGAGAAGAACGAATTTATGGAGTCTTATCGCTTGCTGAACGGTAACGAAAGCCAGCTCGAGCTAGTAAAGGAGAAGCTGATTTCCTACAAAGTCAATTCGTTCGGCTTTACGGGATTGATCCATTCCAGAGATTTCGTTCCCTCTGCGGACATTAAAGCAGCTACGCCGAGTCTCGAGGAAATCATGATTTATTTCGCGAAGAAGGAGGAGACGAATGTATAACTTAGTCATGAAGGACTTGAAATTGGGAGTAAGCCCTATCTTCCTGATCATGCCTCTGCTGACGGGCGCCTTAATGCTTATTCCGGGCTGGATCTATTTCCTCGTTCCTTTGTATTTTTGCTGGATCACGGTACCGAACGTGTTTGCCGGATTTAAAGCTCAGAACGATCTGATCTTTACCACGATGATGCCCGTAACTAAACAGGATATGGTGAAAGCAAGAGTGGCCGTTATTGTCATTCTGGAATTATTGCATATTGCGATTGCCATGATCTTCGGCGCGATCACGCTTCGCTTGTACCCGGATCTCCTCTATTATTTCTTCGCGCCGCACATGGGTTTCTGGGGACTATGCTTGGCCATGCTCGCGATCTTCAACCTGATCTTTATCCCTATGTACTACAAGACGGCGTATAAATACGGCAGGGCAGCGTTCGCATCCATCGCGGCTGCTATGCTGTTTGCCGGAATCGCGCAATGGCAGGGAATCGGGAATTCGTATGTAGCGGACATTTTCATCGGTACAGGCGCGGACAATACGGCGCTTCAGCTTTCCATCCTGCTCGCAGGAATCGTGATATTCGTTGCATTCACGGCGATCGCTTATCGAATCGGAGTTAAGAGATTTCTGAAAGTGGAAGCTCAATGAACATAGCGATATCGAACACGTCGGAAAAACCGATTTATCAGCAGCTGTTCGAACAAATCAGCGCCCAGATTCTGAAGGGGGAATTGGAAAGCGGCTATTGCTTGCCGCCGATCAGACAAGCCGCCCAGGAGCTGCGCATTAGCGTCATCACCGTTAAGAAAGCTTGGGAAGAACTCGAACGATGCGGGTTGATCCATACGATAACCGGCAAAGGGTGCTTCGTGGCGGAATTCTCATCCGAAGAGATGCTGCGAATCCGCGACGACATGATTTTGACGCAAATGGAGAGCGACGTGTCCTACTACAAATCGTTTGGACTCACCCTGGACGAAGTCGTGGAGCTGTTGAAGAGGATTTATTAGCGGCGTACAACAACAACCCTAATCGTCCTGAGGACCGAATCTCGGATATCGAGAGCCGGTCTTTTTTATGTTCAAAATTAGTTGCAATAACATCCTATTAGGTGTATTCTGGAATTAGTTGCAATAGCATTATATTCGAGAAGGAGAAATGAAAAATGATTAACGAGGCGTTCCCCTATGAGAAAAAACGAATTCAAGTATTCGGATTAGAGATGGCTTATGTGGAAGAAGGGAGCGGCGACCCGATCGTCTTCCTGCACGGCAATCCCGCATCCTCCTATCTCTGGCGCAACATGATTCCGTATGCCCGGAAGTTTGGCCGCTGCATTGCGCCAGATCTCATTGGAATGGGGGATTCGGCCAAGCTGCCGGACAGCGGGCCTGACGCGTACACCTTTGCGGAACACCGCCGTTATCTGGATGAGCTGCTCGATCAGCTTGGCGTGGGCGAGCGCGTGACCTTCGTGGTACACGACTGGGGATCGGTGCTGGGCTTCGATTGGAGCAAGCGCCATCCGGGCAAGGTCAAAGGCATCGCCTACATGGAAGGGATTATTAAGCCGCGCAGTTGGAGCGAAATGCCGGAGACGGGACGTAAAATTTTCCAAGCGCTCCGGACGCCGGAAGGGGAGCAAATGGTGCTGGAGCAAAACTCGTTCATCGAGTTTAACCTGCCGGTCAATATCTTGCGCAAGCTGACGGATGAAGAGCTGGCACAGTATCGCAGGCCGTTCCTGGAGCCGGGCGAAGGCCGCCGTCCGATGCTTAGCTGGGCGCGCGAGCTTCCGTTTGTCGGAGACCAGACCGGCGTACCCGAAATTGTCACGGCGAATGGAGAGTGGCTGGCGCAAAGCGATATTCCCAAACTGTTCATTCAATGCGACCCCGGCTTATTGCCGCAATCCCACATCGATTACTGTCGGACATGGCCCTCGCAGACCGAAGTTACCGTGCCGGGCCGTCACTATCCCCAAGAAGATGCACCCGATGAAGTTGGCGAAGCTCTTGCTGCATGGCTGAGAACTCTGATAAGTTAAAGCAAACCCGGTCGAATTTCGGAATTCGACCGGGTTTTGTCGATCAAGCCGATATTATCCTGCAGTCAACGAGAGTGCAACCCGCGGAGATTCTTTAATGATCTTCATGGATTTCAGCGTTTCCAACGTCAATCGTTTGGCGGTTCCGCCGCTGTCGGCCACGTTGGTGGCGAAAACCCATGTATCCTTATTCGTTTCAATATAACCGACATACCAACCCAGTCCCATATCCGACAGCCTCGTACCGGTTTTTCCATGCACCGTGTAGTTGTCCTGTTCGTTATCGATCATAATCCGCTTGACCGTTTTCATCGTTTTTTTCTGAAAGGGCAAATCTTCTTCAACGAGCCTCTCTATGAAGTCCACCTGTTCCTTGGCGGAGATCTTCAAGCTGCTGTCCAGCCAGAAAGTATCGATTCCTCCGGAGATGTCGCGGTTGCCGTAGTTGATCCGCTTCACGTAAGCCTGCATCCGATCTTGTCCGATATCGCGAGCGATGGCCTGGTAAAACCAGATCGCCGATTCTCTCATGGCCGAGGCCAACGAATGGTCCCGGTTCCAGCCCGGGAACTCTCTTACAATACCGTCCCATCTCTTAACCTCGTATTCGTCGGCCACGGCCTTTACTTCCAGACCGATTAGGGCATTCGCCACCTTAAAGCTGGATTCCGGCGTAAATCGTTCCTTGCTTCTTTGCGGATTGTAGATATAGACTTGATCCGTCCTTAAGTTTTTGAGGACCAATGTCCCTTGCGTGTTATGAAATATAGGGTCCAGCTTAAGCTCGTGGAATTTCGGCTTGGCTTCGGCGCCCGACGAATAAGCAAACAGACTAATAACGGCAACAAATATCGCGATAAAACGGAATAGACGGCTTGTATTTTTCACTTGTGGCACCTGAACCACTCCTTATCCATTCATTTTTTCGGGAATGATCTCGATGGCCATCGAACGGAACGTGTTCCCATTATCAAATGCAGTTTGATACTATTAGTCTATGGATACCCCTATCGCAAGTAAATCTCATTTTAAGCGCTTTGTACCTGTACAGATAGAGGAGGGCGGAGCCCAATGATCTATACCGAGGTCATAAATTATATTGAACGGCAAATCGAGAGCGGGGAGTTAAAGCCGGGGAAGAAGCTGCCGTCCATCCGATTACTGGCCAAGCAGTTCGATTGCAGCGTCAATACGATCATTAGAGCGTATTCGGAGTTGGAGAAGAAGCACATCATCTATTCCGTATCCAAGAGCGGGTACTATGTGGTGGAAGGGGGTTCCGCCAGCCGTCCGGGTTCCTCCGGCTCGGAAATCATTGATTTTCTCTCCGCCGGACCCGACAAGAAGGCGATGCCTTATAGAGATTTTCAGCATTGCATCAATCAAGCGATTGAAGTGTATAAAGAAGAGATGTTCATGTATTCGGAGGTTCAGGGGCTGCACTCGTTAAGGGAGGAACTGGCCCGTCATCTGCGGGACCTGCAGGTGTTCACGGTACCCGACCGAATAGGCGTCGTATCCGGATCGCAGCAAGCTCTTCATCTATTCATTTCGCTTCCATTCCCCAACGGCAAGAAGAATATTTGCGTCGAACAGCCCACTCATGTCAGCATGATCGAATCGATCAAATTCCAGCAGGCATCGGTACATGGGATTGAAATAACTTCTAACGGACTGGATATGGAGCGACTGGAGCATCTCTTTAAATTTAATGACATTAAATTTTTCTACACCGTATCCAGGTTTCATAATCCGACAGGCTACAGCTATTCGAACGCGGAGAAGCGGAAAATCGTAGAGCTGGCGCAGAAATACGACGTCTACATCATCGAAGACGATTATCTGGGCGACCTGGACCCCGACACGCGTCAGGACCCTATGTTTGCTTATGATCCTTCAGGAAGGGTCATCTACACCAAAAGCTTTTCGAAGGTGATGCTGCCCGGCTTAAGATTGGGGCTTACGGTAATTCCAGAGTCGATGCGCAGCTCGTTCTTAAGCGCCAAATTCGCTTCGGATCTGCACACGCCGGTTCTTACCCAAGGGGCGCTGGAAATTTATATGAAGAGCGGCATGTTCAAGGCTCATATCCAGCGGATGCGGTCGATCTACAGAAGGAAAGCGGATGTATTGCTAAAGGCCTATCAAGAGAACTTGCCGTCCTATGCCGAATATTCGGGTTCGCGTTCGGGCTTCTATTCGACGATCCGGTTGCCGAGTCCGCTGAAGGCCCAGACGCTAATTGAGCACTTGAAGAAGGAAAACGTGTGCGTGGATGACGCCGGGAAAATGTATCTGCCCGAGTTCGAACAAGATTCGGTTATCCGCTTAAGCGTGTCGCAGGTGGAGGAGGAACGGATCGGCATCGGGGTTCAGAAAATAGCTCGCGTTATGACAGAACTGCTCGATACGAAGGTGCAAGGGAATTGGAAAACTATGCATTCAATTTCGAATAATGAGTGAGTTTGGCGCGTGTTTCCGGTAGCGGCAAATACATCATGATCCTGATGTCCGGATTTCGTGGAACCTGAAGAGTCATATGTTCGAATTCTATATGTCCAAGCCCAGGGTGATCCATTTCGAAGTATCCGTCAAGAACGCTGCGCGCGTCGTGCTCAAGCCATAATCGGCTAAAATCGGTGCTGACGGCTCTCAAATCTTCGATTAGTCCGTTAAAAGACGGATCATGAATATAACGGGCTCTCGCGGTATGGAATTCAGCTATTACGCCTGCTGCCATCTGTTCCCAAGCCCGAAAAAGTCGTTTCACTTCCGGATTGACAAAGAACTGCCAAAGCAGATTAAACTCATAAGATGCTTTGACTTGGACTGGCCGGGAAATAGCGAATACTTCATCGGCGATTTTATTCCATGCCAGGTAATCCCATCTGTGCCCGATCGCAATGGCTGGTGTCAGTCCGAATTCATGGATCGCTCGAACGATCAGAGGGTCGATCTCCTCCGCCAGAGGATTTACAAGAGGAGGGAGCGAATTTCCGGAGAGCAAGTAGAGATGACGTCTCTCATCGGGAGTCAGCCTGAGCGCTTGAGACAGGTTCTCCAGCACTTGTACAGATGGATGGATATCCCGACCTTGTTCCAGCCAGGTATACCAAGAAACACCGACATGAGCAAGCAGCGCAACTTCTTCGCGACGAAGTCCCGGTCTTCGGCGCGGACCCAAACTAGGCAATCCGGAATCCTTCAGGGAGAGGGATGACCGCTTTTTACGCAAAAACTCGCCAAGCAGTTTGCGTCGCTCTATATCGTTCATATCCAACGCTCCTAACTGTTATTCAGAAACCTATGATTAAGAGGCCCACTTGCTATCGGCTCGAACACAGTATAATCGAGTTCAGTAAGCGAAACAACCATTCGTGCCCCTCTTAATTAAACGAAAAGGAGCCTGCTCTATGCTAAATCATTTCCAAACCGAAATGCCTACTATCCGTCCAGCCGGCGTCTATCCTCTTACTGTGGGAGAGTTCCAATGCCTTGTCATCAGCGATGAGGTTAGCTACAAGTTGCCGGCATCTCTCGTGACCAATGCTACCAAGGAAGAAGTATCCGATCTCCTTCGCACACATGCCTTGCAGCCTGACCAAGTGCCGATGCAGATTAGCGTGCTGTACATTCATACGGGACAACATCAGATCCTGATTGACACAGGGCTTGGACATCTGCCGGGACCTGGCGGAAAAGTTGAATTCGTTGGCAAGGTTCTATCGAATTTGCAAGCGGCTGGAGTATCTCCCGAAGCCATCGATACGATTATCCTTTCTCACGCTCACACCGACCATTACGGCGGCATCTTCAACGAAGAGGGGCGATCATCCTTCCCTAACGCGAACTACGTGCTTCCGAGAGCAGAATGGACGTTCTGGATGAATCAACCCGATTTAAGTTCGCTCGCATTACCGGAGCCTCTTAAGCAAAGAATGGCACAAGCGGCGAAGCAATGTCTCGCTTTCATTCAACCTAAGCTGAGACTGCTGGATGAAGACGAAATCGTATTCCCGGGAATTACCGCGATTCCTGCGAAAGGAGAGACTCCGGGACACAGCGCTTTCCTCGTCTCCTCGAACGGCAGTTCACTGCTTGTCGTCGGCGACGCTTGGCCTCATTATAAGCTGACTCCGGAACGCCCCGATTGGCTTACCGCTTTTGATTTGGATCCGGAGGAAGCTATACGCACGAGGGTTAGATTGCTTAGCCGAGCTGCCGAAGAGAATCTGCTGGTATTGGCCTATCATTTTCCGTGGCCGAGTCTGGGACGTATCTTGAAACACGGAACCCATTGGCGCTGGGAACCAGTTGAATACAGATGGTTGACCGAAAATGAATAAAATCGGCTTGACCTGGAGCATACTCCAGGGATTAAAGTTAGGATGCACAGCAATACTGGATACTTGAAAGGGGGCTTTAAGCTGTTGCCTGGACAGACCTTCACGATTTCCGAAGCGGCCGAAATGACCGGACTTAGTATCGATACGCTCCGTTATTACGAGAAAGTCGGATTGGTCGTGTCTCCGAAACGCGGTCCCGGCGGGCAACGAATGTACGGCAGCGAAGATGTGGGGAAAATCCAATTCGTCACCTATCTCAAGCGAACGAACATGCCGCTCAAGAAGATCATGGCATATGTTCAATCTTATAACCAACAGGATGAAGGCTCCTGTTACGCCCTGCTCGATGAACATCGGGCGTCAATCGAGAGCCAACTGACCGAATTGAACGCAACGCTTCAGTTAATCCGGTACAAGCTTGAACATTTTCAGGAAATTAAAGACGGGAAAACCAAAGGAGGCAACTGTGATGAATAAAACAAACTTGGCAAAAACGCCTCAACAGCCGCTTCATTCCGGTTACGGTCCCCGTACCACCGCGGAAGAATTGATCGGCAATGTCGACTTGAACGGGAAAGTGGCGATTGTCACAGGCGGCTATTCCGGTCTCGGACTGGAAGTGTCCCGCGTGCTGGCCAAGGCTGGCGCCCATGTCGTCATCCCCGCGAGATCTCCTGGAAAAGCGGAAGCCGCTGCAGCATCCATACCGGGAGCGGAACTCGCGGAACTGGATTTGGCCGATCCCGCTTCCATCGATCGGTTTGCCAGCGCGTTCGAAGAGTCCGGACGTCCGCTGCACATCCTGGTGAACAGTGCCGGCATTATGGCGATTCCGGAGAAACGCGACGAGAGAGGGTACGAACTGCAATTCGCCACCAACCATTTGGGACATTTCCAGCTTACGGCCAGGCTGTGGCCGGCGCTGCAACGCGCGAACGGCGCGCGTGTCGTCTCCGTATCTTCAGGCGGGCACAGTCTGGGGGATATCAACTTCGAGGATCCGAATTTTGTAAACCGGCCCTATGCTAAGTGGGAGGCTTACGGACAATCGAAAACGGCAAATGCGCTCTTTGCCCTGGAATTGGACAGGAGGGGAGCCGCTCATCATGTGCGGGCTTTCTCGGTTCATCCCGGCTCTATTATAACCAATCTGTCCCGCTTCTTATCCGATGACGAGATGAAGTCGATGGGGGCGCTTAACGAACAGGGGCAGCGTACTTTTACCGAACTGACGGAAGAAAACAAGACGATTCCCGAAGGAGCGGCCACGATTGTCTGGTGCGCGGTAAGCGAGCAACTGGACGGCAAGGGAGGCGTTTACTGTCAGAACGTTGACATTGCTCCGGCGGTTCCGAAGGAGCGAATTCATGAGCCCGGCATGACCGGCGTATGGCCGTGGGCAACGAACGAGCAATCGGCAGAGCGGCTCTGGCAGTTGAGCGAGAAGCTGACGGGCGTCCCATTTCAAATCTGAGTTGTCGGAAAGCGGGGCTGTCTCCTATTTACTTAGGGGACAGCCCCATTGCGCGGCGACCAAAAAGTTGATATGATGGTAAAAAATAGGGAGTGGATGCGTACATTGGATACTTCAACTGTTGTCATTGATTTGCTGTTAAGAAAATACAAGTCGGATCAAACCTGGGTTCGCGTGGCCCTTAAGCAGTTATCCGAAGATGATATCGTTTGGTCGCCTACGCCTGACAGCAACAGCATTGCGAACCTGATCGCGCACATTTCGGGAGCGGTTAAGCAATGGTTTGAAACCGTTTACTTCGGCGCGTCCTACGAAGATATTGATAGAAGCAAAGAGTTCGATCCAGGACTGCAAATGACCAAAGAGCAGGCATTGGATCTTTTTCAAACTTCCTATGATCGAATCATTGACGTTCTCGAAATGATGAAGGCGAATCCGGAAAGGCTGCTGGAGCAGCCCTATTTGGATTTCCCGCCGTTTAACAGCGGCCTGGATAATAAAGCGACGATTCTGGACATGCTGCTGCATCAGTTCAGACATCTGCCAGGGCACATCGGACAAATCATCTACATTGCGAAAATGAGGAAGGGACAACTGCAGTGGTAGGCTGACTATAGTTTTCTTGCTTTGATTACAAAAGTTACAGGAAGCATCTTTGCTTTCTTGACCAGATCGCTGCGATCGTCCCGCGATTGCATCATTGCTTCATCGGATTCCTCGATCAATTGCTCGATTACAAATCCCGCTTTGGCCAACGCATTCACGTAGGTTGACAGTTTACGGTCTGTTAACTTTAGCTCGCCTTCAACAAGCGGTACCGAGTACCAGGATTCATCGAAATAACATTTGTTGAAAGCAAGGCTGTCGTTATCCGCAACAACGACGCATTTATGTATCGGGTGAGACCAGCTGAAAATAAATATACCGTCTTTTTTAAGATAAGAAGCGATGCGGCCAAAAGTCCCCTCAAGGTCGGTCGTCCAGCCTATGGCGTATATGGAATACACGAAGTCAAAATAGTCCACGGGCAAGCCGCATTCTTCTTCCATGGGGGAACAGATCAATTTGGCCGAAAGACCGCAGGTGTGCAAATGTTGCGCGGCCTTTTCGAGCTGATTTTCCGATATATCCACTGCCCACAGTTCAGAGGCGTGGCGTTCCCCGTGATATTGCAGCGATTGACCGTTGCCGCAGCCGATCTCCAGCATCTTCTTCCCGGCGACGTCGCCAAACAGCTGGCATTTTTCCTCAGAGACAAATGCGCCATACGAAGGAAGCACGATTGCTCCTAAGAAGTCGTTTCCTTTTGTATCCCAATAGAAGCTGTTTGTTTGATAAACGGAATGTTTGTCCAGATCGATTTCCTCCTAAAATGTAGCGTTTTGCGCTAATAGCCCCCTAAACGACTAATAGTGCCGAGTGGGATGAAATAGGATTTATAAAGTTCTCGCGGCTGCAAGAGCATTCAGCCAACCCTAAGAGATTGAAATTCGCAAAGTGGAGGGAGAGCATGATTCTTTTTTATATTCAGGGAATTATGGTTGTAACACTTTCGTTTGGAATCTTTATGACTGTGAGGAAGAAGGATTGGAGAATGTTTTGGGTATTTTCGTTTATCCAGGCAGGCTTTCTTTCCGGCATTGCAATCCCTTTTTTATTCCGGAAATTAATAGAAGATAATTTGGATGCGATAAAAATATTCCCCTATCTGCATGCTGTTCGATATGTAATTTACTTAATGGCCATTCTGATTCTCCTGCATATGGTCATGAAAAAGGATAGTCGCTAGCCCTATTCGTTAGCAGGGGCATGTGCGATTTGAAGCCCGTTAAGAAACAAATCGACAATCTGCCGGGCCACTTCCTTCGGAGATAACCGATCGGTCAGCAATTGGGTGACTGCTAATCGATCAATGGCTCCAATCAAGCTATGCGCCACCACTTCCATGTCCAGCTCTTTCCGGAAGTAGCCGAGCTCCTGCTCCGCACGCAGGTTGCCTGCGACGATCTCCACCATGATGTTCTTGATCGCTTCCGCCTCCGGATGCTGGATGAAACCGATCTGCGTGAGGCCACGATTATCGTTCAAGAAGCCGAGAATACGCTCCAGGACGAAGGTGACCCTCCAGGAGATTTCCTGCTGCTGCAATCCCGGTTCAATCCGGCTGCTCTCGAGCAAATCGATGATGCCCGTGCGGAATTCGCGAACGAGTTCCTCGTAAATCGCTTCTTTGCTTGCAAAATATAAGTAAAAGGCGGGCTGAGTCAAGTCCGCTTTTTTGACGATCTCGCTGATCTTGGCTTCATGATAACCGTGCGAAGCGAATTCCTCTTCCGCCACCCGAAGCAACCTCTGCCGCGTTTCCCGCCCTTTGAGTCCCTTTCTGTTCGACATATCGTCATGCCCCTCCAATTCTTCCGAGTATGCAGCAATAGTATAATAGTACGTTTCTTCATCGGAATTGTAAATCTGGGGCCATTGTTGACTCGGGCAAAGCGCAAAAGAGAGGGACGACGGCTGACTGGCGCAGCGCGCCGCAAATGGCAAGCGGAACTGGCCAGCCTTATTCGCCTTCTCGCACAAACCGCTCGATACGTGTCTTAATCGCATCTCTCACAGATCGGAAATGATCCATAATCTCTTCCTCGGTGCCTGTCGCCTTGGCGGGGTCGTCAAAGCCCCAGTGCCATTTGATCACGTTGGGATTGGAGATCACCGGACAATGTTCATCGGCATGGCCGCACAACGTAATGACGTACGTCGCTCGATTCAGAATCTCAGGATCGATGACGTCGGAGTTGTTCGAGGAGATATCGACGCCTGTTTCCTTCATTACATGAACGGCTCGCGGGTTAAGCCCATGCGCTTCAAGGCCTGCGCTCCGCACTTCATAGAGATGGCCTCCGAGTGCGTTCAAGAAACCGTCCGCCATCTGGCTCCTGCATGAGTTGCCGGTGCAAAGAAAGTAAACCAATGGTTTTGTCATGATCATCTGCTCCTTAATTTATGTGGTTAATTAATGATCTTCAGCCAGAAATATAAGCCTGTCAGCGTGATGAAGAGGACAGGAACAGTCAGCATCATGCCTACCTTGAAATAATATCCCCAGCTGATTTTTACTCCTTTGGCGGCAAGGACATGCAGCCACAGCAAGGTGGCTAACGAACCGATCGGCGTCATTTTCGGGCCCAAATCGGAACCAATTACATTGGCGTAAATGAAGGCTTCACGAACGACTCCCGGTACCTCGACACTCTGAATCGCGAGAGCGTCGATCATGACCGTCGGCATATTGTTCATAATCGATGACAGGATGGCCGCAGTGAATCCGGCAATTAAGGTGGCCGAGTAGAGCCCTTGATCGCCGGCCCATTCAAATAATTTGCCGAGCTCATCCGTGAACCCGACATTTCGCAACCCATACACGACGACGTACATCCCGATCGAGAAGACGACTACTGCCCAGGGAGCACCTTTCACGAGCTTCCACGTATGAATTCCTTTGCTTTGATGGGCGAGCAGAAGGAGGAGGAGCGCTGCAGTTCCAGCGATGATCGAGACCGGCACATGAAGAAACTCACTGCCCAAGTAACCGGCCAGCAATACGGCTAAGATCACCCAAGATAGCCGGAATAGCCGCATGTCTCTGATCGCTTCTTTCGGCTGCTTTAATTGAGCAAGGTCGTATTGCTGCGGAATCTTCTTTCTGAACATGAGATGCAGCACCAACAAGCTTGAACCTATGGCGAATAATGCAGGGATGATCATGCGCCAAGCGTATTCGACGAAACCGATCTCGAAGAAATCCGCTGACACGATGTTCACCAAATTGCTGACGACGAGCGGGAGTGAGGCAGTGTCCGAGATAAAACCGCTGGCCATAATGAAGGGCAATATCATTCGTTCATCGAATTTCAGCGCTCGAACCATAGCCAGGACGATCGGAGTGAGGATAAGAGCGGCTCCGTCGTTTGCGAAAAAAGCCGCAACAGTCGCACCGAGCAAGATGACGTACACGAACATCAGATTTCCGTTGCCTCTGGCAAACCGGGCCGTATGAAGCGCTGCCCATTCGAAAAAGCCGATTTCGTCCAGAACTAAAGAGATCACAATAACCGCTACGAAAGCAAGCGTCGCATTCCATACGATCTGCGTCACATCCCACACATCATCCCAATTTACGACCCCGAAGATCAGGGCCAGAATAGCGCCTGCACATGCGGACCAACCGATATTAAGCCCGCGAGGCTGCCAAATCACGAAAATCAAAGTCATGATGAAAATTGCCAATGCAGTGATCATGAATCCTCCCCTAAGTTGTCCCGAACGGACGGATATTGTATGCTGGGGAAAGCATATCACTTCAAGTTAACTTGAAGTCAAGGGGGCGAATAGCTGTGTTATCCATTGGCGAGGTCGCTGATAAGAGCGGAACGACGACATCGGCTTTGCGTTATTACGAACAAATCGGATTGCTTCAGCCGCCACAACGGATCAGCGGCAAACGGGTGTACGAAGAGGGGATTGTAGGACGCATAGATACGATCAAATTAGCGCAAAGCGCGGGGTTTCAAATTCAGGAAATCAAACAGCTGCTGGACGGTTTCGACTCGCAAGTGGCGCCTTCCGAGAGGTGGAAGCGGATGGCCGTCCAAAAACGGGATGAGCTCGAAGCGAAGATCCAACACATGACCCGCATGAAAACGATTCTGGAGAACAGCGTGAATTGCGATTGTTTGTCTTGGGAGGAATGTTTTCAAGAAAGGCGAGGGATAGAATGAGGACGGATGTAGACAATTGGATGCCGCTAACGGTATCGGAGATCGCTGCTGCCACAAGAAAAAGCATGGCTGAAGTCTGCGTTAAATCGTCAATTTCCAGAAGGCATGACTGGGTCAAGTTTTTGTGAATTGTCCCATTGCCGGAGTAACACTTCCACTTCGCCTACAATATGATGAGTCTAGAAATCTAAAGAGGTGAGGCAATGGCAGTCGTTAAAGCCCGGCAACAGGACATCGATATGTTGGCGAGATTGCTTCGAGCTGAAGCTGAGACCGAAGGCGAGATGGGCATGCTCCTGGTTGGAAATGTCGGCATTAACCGAATCAGATCCAATTGTTCCGATTTCAAAGGACTTCGGACCATTCCTCAGATGATCAACCAGCCGCATGCGTTCGAAGCCTTGCAGCATGGGATGTACTATCAAAGCGCAAGAGATCGGGAACGTCGTCTGGCGCAGCGGGCCGTGAATGGGGAGAGGAATTGGCCGGCCAAATTCTCCCTATGGTATTTCCGTCCAGGAACGTTCGACAACCCCGGCCCCTGTCCGCCAACTTGGTATAATCAGCCGTTCGCAGGACGGTGGAAGAAGCACTGCTTCTATGAACCGACCGCAGAAGAATGTGAAAATGTATATAACACGTTTTGAGTGTATCCGCATTGCCTCTTGACAAGTCGCGTAAATCGCGGCTTTTTTTGTTTTCTCGAAATGGCGAATATCGCCCAAAAAGTTTATTCTTTTACTGAACCTTTTTCCCCTTGGGAGCGAATTAAGGGGTGTAACACGTTCAGGAGGGGCCCCCATGAATGATAAAGAGTTACTTCCGTGGCTGGAAAAAGCGACGTTGGGAGACGAGTCTGCCTTCCAGCTTGTCTATCAGGCGACTCACCAAGACGTCTATCGGACGGCTGCTTTTCTCGTCTACAACAAACAGGACATTGAGGATATCGTGAATGAAGCTTACATACGCATGTGGCGATCGTTTCACACGTACGACCCGCAGCGACCGTTCCGGTATTGGCTGCACGGGATCGTTGTACGTCAGGTCCAGGATTGGAAGAGAAAAGCCTGGCGGCGAATTCGCCTCTTTGAACGGAATCGCCAGATGACTAGCGAACAATTCGAGTGGACGGATAAAGCCGTCTTGCAGTCAGAGATGCAGCTCGAACTGTTCAGACTTGTCCGACAGTTGTCGTACAAACTGCGTGTGGTCGTCATCCTGCGTTATTTTCACGACTATGCTCTGGAAGAAATCGCAGACATGCTGCAAATCCCCGTCGGCACAGTGAAATCCAGGCATCATCTGGCACTGAAAGAGCTCCGGAAAAGATACGAACTGACGGGAGGAGACGCGTATGTCTATTGACAAGCAATTGCGTGAAGAGCTGCGCAAAGCGGCAGATTCAATGCACTGCCCACCCGATTTGCATGGACGTGTCCAACAGTCCTATCGGCACTATATAAAAGAAAAGAGAGGGAGATCCCCCATGAAGAAACGCTTACTCATAGGTATTGCCGCAATCGCAATCCTGATTCCTTCTGCTGCGCTTGCGGGTTCCTATCTGGCCGACGATATTTTCGGCTCTTCCGCGACCATTGAACAACACGGCGGCTCGCAGGAAGATTATCTAGTGATTGAAGAAATGCTTCAAGCAGCGAAAGGCAAGCTTACGGATGACGAATTCAAGGAGTATATGGAGCTGACCAAGCAGGTGGTGCAATTAAAGCTGAAGATGACCGATGAGAACGGCGTTGCACACAAGGAGAAGCTGACAGAGGAAGAACAGCAGCAGTTTGAACAGCTGGCCTCCAAACTCGCCCCGTACTTCGAGAAGATTAACGCAACCGCCAATCCGTAAGAAAATGGAGCAGGAACCCCGTCCGATGTGGAGAGGTTCCTTTTTCTATTTCCCAGAAATATCATTTTTTGATACGATGGGAGGAGCAGGGAAGCAAATAACATGAAGGCGGAACCCAAGTGAATCAACAAGCCGTTTTGGATCGTATAACCTATCTCTTGAAGGATGATTTGTCCGAATCGCTCACCGGTATCTATTTACATGGATCTATGGCAATGGGATGTTTTAATCCTTTTCAAAGCGATGTAGACTTATTAGTTTTAGTCAAAGAAAAACAACCAACAAACGTCTATAAGAAAATTGCAAAGAAGCTAATCGCTCTGGAAGAAGAGTTGAAGATCTACAAAGGGTTTGAATTAAGCGTGGTATTGGAAACTTATGCTCTTGATTTTGTCTATCCAACTCCATTTGAATTTCATTATTCTTCCTATCACAAAGAGAAATATAGATTAGATGAAAGCTATTTCTGCGGAGGATATGATGATCCTGACTTGGCGGCGCACTTTGTTGTGATCTATCATCGTGGCATTGTACTTAGCGGAAGTCCGATAGTGGAAGCATTCAATCCTATAGATAAACGATTTTACATGGATTCAATCAAGTCAGATGTTGACGGGGCACTGGAAGGGATTACAGAAAACCCAGTGTATTATGTATTGAATCTAGCAAGAGTGTTACTGTACTTAAAAGAATCTGTTATATCTTCAAAGAAAGAAGCCGGTGAATGGGCATTAAACGAATTGCCTGAACAATTTGAAGATACAATCTCACAATGCCTTGCCAAATATGAAAACAAAGTGGATGTCTTACATCTTGAAGATAAAGGCCTCATCGATTACACGAATTATATGCTTGGAGAGATTGAAGCGTTGATGTGATTTTACACCAAGAAAGAAATGGTACAATAATTTAAATTCGATGGGAGGGATCAATTGTGAAATGGGATGAAGTTCAAAACATATATCCTGATCAATTTGTTAAGTTCGAGATCCTGCATTCAAAAGAAGAAGATAATAAAGAGATCATTGATGAAGTTGCTTTGATTGGTCCGGTCAAAGATGAGGATGCAACCCACGAATTGCTCAATTGTAAGAATAGAACGCTTGTTTATCATACTTCTAAGGATAAGGTTGCGGTAATAATACGAAAGAACATCATTCAAGTATCACAATATAAACGGACTACTTGGACTGGATATCTTACTTAATGGAAAATTCAATATTGATTTACTCAACTTAGAGCTCAAGCGTCTGCAATGAAAATTGCAGATTTTTTATTGGTAATTTCGTGGAAGAGGTCTATCCAGAAGGGATCGATGTCGTGAATACAAGAATGTTAGGTGAAATTCGAAGCATTCTATTTTAAAGGAGGAAAGTTCTTGGGATCAGATAACTTATTTTTAATTTCTGATATTGAAGGATTTTCACCTCAAATCGGAAGATTAGTATCAATGATGAACTACACGCGACATACGACGCTAAATAGCGTAGAGGGATTAACAATTCGTCAATTAGATTATCTTTATGAACCAAATAGCAATTCAATTGGTGCTTTGTTGTTTCACATCGCAGCAGTTGAATTTGCTTATAGAATTTGGACTTTTGAAGAACGGGCTCTTAATAATGAGGAGAAACAGTTTTGGGGACCAGGAATGGAACTTGGTAATCTTGGCAGAGAACGAATCAAGGAAAATGATCTCGGCTATTATTTAGACTTACTGCACAGAGAAAGATCAAAAACACTTAAATGTTTGGAAAGCAAGGATGACCTCTGGCTTGAAATCGAAAGGCCATTTAATGATAAACCATCAAACAACTATTTTAGATGGTTTCATGTATTTGAGGACGAATTGAATCATCGTGGGCAAATTAGAATAATTGTAAAGAAATTAAGGAATATTGAGGTTTCTCAATGAACTTCACCTGACACTCTATTCACGTATCGGGCATTAGCCCCTCGGTCCTGCAGAAGTTGAAGCGAATTCGATCCAGATACAGGGAAGCTGGAGCAGCCAGACACATCCAACTCCCCCACCGCGTCGCGGCCGCCCGGCTAATCCTGATAGGGGTAACCCGATCCTGCCGAGGTCACTGAATACTGGGGAGTTCGTTACCTTTACGTTTTCGGCGAAGCCTTCGGTGCCGCTTTGATGTCAATAGTTTGACCAAGAACGTCGGCACCCTTCTCGGCTGTGATATCGAAATGATAGATCGTTCCGTTTTTCAACTTGTTGAATGTATAGCTGACTTCTTTCCCTTTTGTATTCTGTAAATTGATAGTCACCGGTTTCTCGTAAATCGGCTTGCCCTTCTTGTCTTTTTTATACCACCATTGAATTTTGTATACAGTCGGTACCTTTGTTCCATTTAGTTTATTGAACGTCAACTTGACAGAACCGTTTCCAACAACCGTCTTGACATCAATGGCGACGGGAATAGTAACTGGAATGCCGACAGCAGTGCCTATAATGGGACGCATTCCTTCTTTTGAGGCGATTACTCCGATAATGTATTGCGTCTTATTGATCAACTTCGTAAAGGTATAGGTCACAATATCGGACTCTATTGTATCTGTCGACAGAATGATTGGAGTGGGTGCATCAGTTTGTCCTTCAGCTACAATCCTTAGAGTGAATGTATCTGGAACGATGCCGGAGTTGAGTGTTTTTGGAAAAGAAACAGTAAGTTGAGAATCGCCTGGCGACACGGTTACTTTCCATTTGGCGTTCACGCTCTCTGGCGTGTTGACGTTATCTGTATCAGATTCAGCGAAAACCTGCGTAGCCATCGGCAATAGCAGCAAGATAGCCAGCAGTAAACTGAGCAAATTGCGGAGCATTTTCATTGTGATCTTCCTTTCATGATTTAGGATAAATGAAAGCATGACTCTAAAAGTATACACGATCCAATAGAATTTTGGGAATATTTTCATGTGTTTGATGTATAAGTAAGCAGAGAAAGGAGTTCCTTCGAGCTTAAGGGAGTTGGAGAGGATTCGATCCGAGAAAAACAATGATTATTAATGAAAGGCAGTGATAGAGAGCATGGAAACCATTCTATACTTTGTCAGACATGCAGAGTCTGTATTTGTTGAAGGCAAAGAAAGAATTAGGGGACTCTCAGACCAAGGAAAGAAAGATGCGGAAATCGTTAAAGATATTTTGAAATTTAATGACATCGATAGATTTGTTTCAAGCCCGTTTGAAAGAGCGATAGAAACAATCCGCCCCTTAGCCATGGAATGTCAGATGAAAATACATATTGAAGAGGATTTAAGGGAAAGACGAATTGGTGAATTTGCACCATTAACCTTCAAGGAAGCAAAGTACCGCGTATACGAAGATAGAGAATTTGCATTTCCAAGAGGAGAGTCGGGTATTGCTGCTCAAAAGAGAGCTGTAGGAGTCATTAAAAGCTTGATACAAGAGTTCAAAGGGAAGACGATTGTTGTTGGAATCCATGGGGATATCATGACATTAATATTAAATCACTTTGACCAAACCTATGGGTATACATTTTGGGAAGCGGCTACGATTCCTGACATTTATAAACTGGAGTACAAAGAATTGGAATTAAATAAAGTGATAAGAATGTGGAAGTAGCTCAACGGAGGTAATGGGATCATCTAACACCATACCTAACAATTTGAGAGAGAGAAGTGAGATGCCCTGCAAATTAGAACCGCAGCTCGAGCAGTGATTATAAAAGATAATAAATTGCTAGTTTTGCGAAAGTATGGAGTTCAGGGTGAATTTTTTGTTTTACCTGGAGGAGGGCAGAATCATGGTGAGAGCATTACGGATACTCTGATCAGGGAAGTACAGGAAGAAGTCAATTTGAAGATTGATGTTTCGGAATTGCTATTCATTAATGAATTCATTGCAAAGAGAGACTCCCTTTTCTATGATGTAGAACCAGACGTTCATCAGATTGATTTTACATATTTATGCAATGCACTGTCGGAAAAAGATGCTGAAATCGGACAAATTCCTGATGTTCATCAAATCGGAATAGCGTGGCTACCTTTTTCTGAGATTACAGACTATAGCGTACACCCGAGGTCGGATGTTAATTTTATTATGGGAGCGCCGACTAGGGAAGCGCTTGTTGAATGGATAACCAACAGAAGTAATTTTAGAACACCGGTATTTATTGAAGGCTAGGCTGCTAGAACTGGGACACCAGTTAAATAACGATACCACGGCAGCTGATCAAAAAATCAGCTGCCGTTTAATGTTAAACGATAGGAGCGGGAAATAATTCTTTGATTGTTGACAACCTGTTGACAAGAATGATGGAATACAATGTCCTTAAGAACTTATGGAAAGGATGTTAGCCATGACAGCATTCGATCATGATTACATTGTCATTACTGGAGCGAGGGAGAATAATCTAAAGAACGTTTCACTGCGTATACCCAAACGAAAAATCACCATATTCACCGGGGTATCCGGGTCCGGAAAGTCTTCCATTGTTTTTGATACAATCGCAGCTGAATCGACTCGGTTGTTGAATGAAAACTTCAGCATGTTCGTACGCAACTTCCTGCCCCGAATTCCGCAGCCGGATACGGATGCGATCGAGAACTTGAGCATGGCCGTCATCGTGGATCAGAAGAGGTTAGGGGGAGGCTCCCATTCTACAGTGGGTACGATAACCGATATCGCTCCGATTCTTCGTCTCCTATTCGCCAGAGTGGGTCAACCTCATATCGGACAAGCAAGCCTGTTCTCATTCAATGATCCGCTAGGGATGTGTCCGGAATGTAGCGGCTTGGGACGCAGGCTTGGGGTGGACATGGGCAAAGCGGTGGATATGTCGAGATCGCTTCGTGAAGGGGCTATAAGACTTCCGGATTATGCAGTGGACGGATTGGAATTGAATATGGTCATTCAAGCGGGTGCTCTGGACCCAGACAAGAAGCTGAACACGTATTCTGAAGATGAGCTTGATCGGCTTCTGTACGCAAAGGCGAGGAAAGTTCAGATGGATTTCGCAGGAAAAGCGATGAATATGACGGTTGAGGGCGTTATCGAGAAATTCACCAACAAATACATCAAGCAGGACGTGAAGACGAAGTCCGAACGGACCCAAAGAGCGGTTGTGCCTTTTCTCACCGAAGGGCCGTGTACAAGTTGCCGTGGAGCAAGACTCAGTCAGGCAACGCTGGGCTGCAGAATTAATGGACGCAATATTGCGGAGATGACTTCAATAGAGATTGGACAACTCATCGCTGTCATTCGGGAGATTGATGATGCGGTTGCTGAGCCGATCGTGAGATCCTTGACGGAGCGACTTCAGCATCTTGTCGATATTGGACTGGACTACCTGACCCTGGATCGCGAAACGGATACGTTGTCCGGTGGTGAGTCGCAGCGTGTGAAGATGGTGAAGCATTTGAGCGGCAGCCTGGTAGATGTTACATACATCTTCGACGAGCCTAGCGTCGGTCTGCATCCCCGCGATGTACATCGCCTGAACGAACTGCTTCAACGGCTGCGCGACAAGGGGAACACGGTTATTGTCGTCGAACATGATCCCGATGTCATCAAAGTGGCGGATCATATCGTGGACGTTGGACCCCGCGCAGGCAGCAGAGGGGGCCAGATCGTATATGAAGGCAGCTTCCATGGTTTGCTGGACTCCGGCACGCTGACGGGCAATTATATGAGACGACCGCTTCTCCTGAAACATGAGTGCAGACAGCCTTCCGGCAAGCTGTCGATTCGGGACGCTTCCCTCCATAATTTGCGGCATGTGAATGTAGATATTCCTACTGGCGTATTGACAGTCGTTACCGGAGTTGCTGGTTCCGGGAAAAGCACGTTGATTAACGAATTATTCCTACAGCAACATCCGGATGCGATCGTCATTGATCAATCAGCGGTTGGCGTGTCTACCCGGTCGAATCCCGCCACGTACACAGGCATCATGGATGACATCCGTAAAGCGTTCGCTTCGGCCAATAATGTGAATCAAGGCTTATTCAGCTTTAACTCCAAGGGAGCCTGCGAGAATTGCCAAGGGCTAGGCGTTGTATATACGGACCTTGCGTTTCTCGACAGCGTGAAGCTGCCATGCGAAGCCTGCGGCGGGAGGCGGTTCAAGGAAGAGGTGTTGGCTTACCAACTGCACGGCAAGTCTATTGTGGAAGTGCTGGAGATGACGGTAGAACAAGCACTGGACTTCTTCCAGATGAAGGACGTTGTGCGCAAGCTCCAGGCCATGAGCGATGTGGGGCTGAATTATATAACGCTGGGCCAGCCTCTCAGTACCCTGTCAGGCGGAGAATGCCAGCGCATCAAGCTGGCCAGCGAATTGCATAAGGATGGAAGCATTTACGTCATGGACGAACCAACGACAGGTCTGCATATGTCGGATATCGGCCTTCTAATGGAAATTATGAACCGGCTCGTGGACAAGGGCAATACGGTCATCGTTATTGAGCATAATCTTGACGTCATCAGTCAGGCGGACTGGATCATCGACATGGGGCCTGATGGCGGCAGCAGGGGGGGCCAGATCGTATTTGAGGGGAAACCTGAACATATCATTCAAACGAAACAATCTCTCACAGGGGACTACTTAAAATAAACATGGCACTTTTATTGAACGAAGCAGGAACCCGTCCGATAGGGATTGGGTTCCTTTTTTCGTAGGCATTCCGAGGATGGGAATTCAATGACGTACACGAAAATATGAAAAAAAAGCCAAGCGAACCTTCACTTTATTGAATTTAAAACTCTTCTTATAGTTGATTTAGAGGTACTGCTGATCGAGCAGGGTATTTCAATAGGTGACAAGGGGAGGGGCTTTCAGAATGTTTGAAATGTTGGGTATATCTGGTCTTTCTTTTTTACTTGTGGTGCTTTTTACACCACTACTCATTCGGGGGCTGTGCAACTTGAAGCTAACGCAGCCCATTCGGCCCGAGCTTCCCCCTGACCATCAAGCCAAACAAGGGACACCGCTGATGGCTGGCCTCATTTTGCTTATCGGTGTGGTAACATCTCTACAGTTGCATCCTTCACCATTGATGATCTTTTTGTGCGTTACGTTTCTGTTATTCAGTTCTGTATTTCGTTGTTCAATGGTTTTCAACTACATTCCTCCGTTTACGTATACATAGCTATCATGTCACTCTTTGTGGTTGGATCAGCTAATGCTATTAATTTTACAGATGGTCTAGATGGACTATTGATCAATGTTGCGATTCCGACTTATTTTTTCTTTTTTCTAATCTCAGACAAGCAGGAAGTGCAAATATTTTCGCTAGTCATGATTGGCTGTCTGTTGGGATTATTTTTATACAATATTTATCCGGCCAGAGCATTTATGGGGGATACTGGATCGCTAGCAATTGGAGGTTCGCTTTCCATGTTAGCGGTAATTGAGAAGATAGAAATATTAATCCCAATCCTTTTTTCAGTCTAGTTTCATTTCTTGGGCGTCCGCACTTATCTGTTGGTTTGTATGGAAATATGCCCTCTAGGCTATGATTCCTAATGTCTGCAGGACAGATTGAAGGATGGACCGAACCATGGTAGAATGGCTCCAAGAGTCGACACCGTCCGAGTTTACTGGGGAGTATGTTCATGAGATCGGATTCTACTACATTTTTAATGAAAGTAATGACCATTTTTTTAGCCATATCGCTTTGCACCGTATTCGTTCTCGTCATTTACTTTCAGGATGCGAACAAATCCCAAGATGATATCCGTATGGAGATTCTTCAAGACCATTCAGGAAACATGACTTTGTCAGATGTTAAAGTCAGCGATCAATTCGTGGCTTTGCCTGGCAACTCTTCCAAGCTTGGCTATTCTTCGGTTCGGTTATGGTTCAAAATAAAATTAAACCGATATAACGCGGATGAAATCCATTATCTTACGATAAACAACCCTCTTTTCGAGGAGGTAACGATTTACCTCCCGACAAGCAACGATGACGTAACCAAGCATTTCGGGTATGCGTATAAGAGCGATTCCGATGAGATCGGCTATGTCTACCCCGCATTCAAAATCCCGCCTCATTTTGATCCTAATCAGTACATCTACATGACAAGCAAATCGGTATACGGACAAAACTTTATCGTTCAAGCCGTAAGCGAGGATGACTTCAGAAAGACAAGCCTGATAAACGTCTGGACAGGGGGCATCTTATTCGGCGTTTTGGCGGCCTTGTTTTTTTATCATTTGGTCACGGGCTTAGCCATAAAAAATAAAACTTTTGTTATATACTGTTTTTTTGTTCTCGCCACCTTCTTGTGGAACGCGGCAACGACGGGACTCTTTAATATTACAGGCTTCAAGATCGCCTATTGGCTTGCGGAATATTCCGCGGGTATCGGCATTGTCATGTCGCTGGCCATCGTCATTTTTATGAGAGCGATTTTTCAGACTCCAACAAGGTTCCCCAAGATCGATTTTTGTTTAAAGCTGCTCATCGTTTACTTCCCTATCAATTTACTGCTGTTTCTTTTCGTCAGTAAAGAGCTGGGAGGATTCGGTGCGGGCGCATCTTCCGTCGTGTATGTATTGTATTTTATAATTATGGTTACGGGAATAAGGAACAAAACCATTCGTTCGCCGCAGCTCATAACGGCTTGGCTCTTGTTTATTTTGTCGATCATCTTGTTCGATTTGATGGTTTTCGGAGTGCTGCCGCAAAGCTACATTATGATCTATTACTTATTCTTCATTTCCTGCGTCTCCGCTACTGCCTTTGCTCTGTCTCTCGCGGAAATCATAAATGCTTTGAATGAAGAGAAGCAGCGCAATCAGGTTTTATTTGAGGAATCCGAAATTCAATCCAGGCAGTTTGAGCTTGCTTTCATACGGGCGCAAATGGATCCGCATTTTATTCACAACACTTTGAATGTGATAGAAGGGGTTATTGCTGAAAACAAAGAAAAAGCGGGAAACTTGGTCAACGATTTATCCCATTATCTCAGAAATATATTCGATTACGGCAATTCGGAAAGATATATTTCCATCCATGAAGAGTTGGATGCGGTCAAGTTTTATGTTCGCATTGAACAAGCCCGGTTCCCGGACAAAATAGTCGTCAACTATGAAATCGATCCAGGCATTCAGTTGAAGGTACCTCGCTTGGTCATTCAACCCTTGGTGGAAAATGCGATTAAACACGGAATACGTAAAAGGAAAATTGCAGGAATAGTCACGATCCGGGTTAAAGAGCTTGAACACGGCTGCTTGATTGCGGTAGAAGACGACGGCGTCGGCATTGAAGACGCGGACAAACCCAAACTGCTTGAATACTCGTCCAACAAGGGCATTGGGCTTGCCAATATAAACGCGCGGCTTAAGGCCGAGTATGGAACGCAGCTTCAAATTATCAGTGAGAAGGGTAAAGGAACTGCGGTTCGTTTTGACGTACCCATTAAGGAGCAGCCATGAAAGTGATTATTGTAGACGACGAATATTATGCGTTGCGGAACTTGAAAAGCAAGTTGGAGAAAATGGCGGATGTCGAAGTTGTTGCCATGTATGAAGATCCTGCAGCAGCCTTGGAAGAGATAAGCGCTATACAGCCTGATCTTGCTTTACTGGATATCGAAATGCCGGAAATCGACGGCATAACCTTATTGGGAATGATGTTCAAAAAAAGACCGGATATGGATTTTGTTTTTACATCTGCTTACCATGCCTATGTATCGGACACGCTTGAAACAAAAGCGTTGGATTTTCTCGTTAAGCCGGTGAAGTACGAACAGCTTTATGTCACCTTGGAAAAAATAAAGAAGATTCGAAGCAAAAGCAGCGTGGCACACAAAGTCGAGATGAAGTGCTTTGGCGATTTTTCCGTATTAATAGACGGGAAATTGATCGACGATAATTGGCGAACCAAAAAAACGGAAGAGCTTCTTGCCTATTTGCTAGCTATGAACGGCAAGTCCGTGTCCAGAGAACGAATCATTCATGACTTGTGGCCCGATTTGGAGTTGGATAGAGGTTATGCAAACTTATATACGACGCAGTATAACTTAAAGAAGCGATTCGAGGCTTTGGGAATCCATCATTTGATCAAGAGCAGACTGGGGAACATTTGGCTCAACATCGAAGACATTAAAGTGGATTTGTTGGAGTTCGATGAATTCAGTAAACGTTATAATGAAGATAAGAGTCAAATGGAAATCCTCGAGCAGATGGTGGAGCTGTACAAAGGCATGTTATTTGAAAACAAGCTTTATTCATGGACGTTAAGTATACAGCAACCTTACGAGGTAAGGTTCGACAACGCCTTACATACTCTGATCCAGTTTTATAGGGAACGCGGCGATGAGAAAAGAGCCAGATCCTATGAAATGAAAAAATTACTCTGAACCGATAGCGTTCTGAAAATGAAATCGCCCGCCTGCTGTGACCAGCTGCGGGCGATTTCATTGTTACGTGCCATGTCACTGAACGACAAAGGTATACGTCTTCTGCGTACCGTCCTGTGCGGTTACGATTACCGTGTCTCCGCTTTGCATGGAATATCCGTGTGAAATTTCTGTGTTGTTCTGGTCATAGACCTTATAGTTTCCATTTGGCGGTGCAGTTATAGCCAGAGTCATACCATAAGTATACAGAGGAACGGTAATCGTCCCTGCGACCGGATCAATGTGATAGCTGGGCGATGTCGTGGTCAAGGTCACGTCGTTGTACAGAATCGCATAATCCGCAGTCGTCGAATTTTGAGCGGTAACGCGTACGATCATACTTGAAGTGATATCGGCCGTCTGATCGGTTACCGGCGTCAAGGTTTCATCCAGCGCAATGGCGGTAGCGTGAGGGGATACCGTTAATCCGCTCAACAACTGACCTACGGTCAGGGTGCTCGGAGCCGACAGGCTGACCCCAGTCACATTCCCGTTCACATTGGTCAGAACCGACTTGGCGCCGCTAAGCACGGGTGCCGGTGGCGTTGGCGGTGCGGGACAATACCATTGTGCGGAATAGGAAACGTCCTGGGCCGGCATGGTGCTTGCCAGCGCGGGCGACCAGTTTGTAAAAGTACAGCCTGACTTCGTTACAGTTGGCGCCTGTATGGCGCTACCGTACTGAACTCGATCTGTGGAACCGCCACTGCCTCCGCTTGCATCAAACGTCAAATTATAGCTGTTGCGCGTGTAATAACGCACGATCGTGAGGCTTCCATCGGCTGCTATCGTACTCGATGCCAATGCTTTGCCGCTGCTATCATAGGCAGTGCTATGATCATAGGTAAAGCCGGGATACTGCTGGACCGCTGGCACCGCAAGCGCGCCGGTTGCTCCTTGGAAGCTTCCCATGTCGGCTTCAACGTAAAGTGAAGTGCTTCCGAGCCCTTGGAGCCTATTCGATACACCATAAGGCGTATCGGTACGTATCTTCCAGGTCGCTGTGTATGTGGTATCGCTTGACGGCACTTTGTCTGGAATAGCCTTGGACCAGCCTGCAAAGGTATAGCCGGGTTTAGTGAAAATCGGCACTGCACTGTCGGGTACCTTCGATGAGCTTCTGGCCGAATACACGATCGGAGTTCCGCCCGGATCGGCATAGAAAGTCATTTTGCGCGTGGCAGGCAGGTATTCGTAGCTCAGTTTCGTTGAACCATTTCCAAGTAGAGTAATGGTTTGTTTTGGCGGTGTATCATAGCCTTTGAACGGGATCGGTACCGGTGACACGGAAGCGCCTGCCGTACCATATAAGGTATCGATTTTCTCGACGGTGTATTTCCCTGTATAAGGATCTACCAGAAGGTAGTCGACCACGTAGCGTATATTTGTACTCGGTGTCCATTGCGCATACAGCGTTATATTTCCTGCGGGCATGAGGTCGGGAATGAGGTAAGGTTTCTTTCCTTCAGGATCTAATGTCCAACCCTTGAAGGTATATCCAGTTCTCTTGGGTGCGTTTTTCAAGCTTTTTTCACCTTTGATTGACGAGTTGACCGGCTGAACAATTCGCCCGAACTCGTTCACCCGAAATTCCCCTGTTGGATCTCGACCGTTTACAAATGGAACATTAAGATTCAAGGTAATAGAGTGGTATCCGCTCTCGTACCATTCCAAATCAATAATGCGCGAGTAGGGAAGAGAGTTCAAACCCGTCGTTGAGCCCTTCCAAGTTACGGTCATCTTGCTGGTGAGTTTTTTATCCGTGGTCGTTGGCGATACGGTTACACGGCGTGTATTCGGATTGTAGGTAAACTTATTGTTATCAAAAGTGAACGTGTAATTCTGGTCAAGATCTTTACCTATACGGATTTCGCCCGTTATCAGATTCAGATCGTTCAGTTTCAAGGCGTCCTCGATCGATGGGAAAACTTTCTGCTCCATAGCGACAAAGGAAGGCGCATCTTCCTGTTTATAGGCGAAATCGAGATAATGACCGGTCGGTGTGCCGGCCCTATAAAGCGGCCAGTACTCACTAAAAATGCGGTCGGAATATGAGAATGCCCCGCCGAAGATCTGCGCCCCCCATTCTGCTTCCGCATACATGCCGATCTCCAGAAGCAACGCGCCTAACGTTTTGATCGGCGCCGAGGATGAGTTTTCGTAATAGAAATACCCGAAGAGCTGGAGATAGGCGCCGCCCTCTGCCGTGATTCCGATACTGTTCAGATCGATATGAAACAAACCGGCTGCCAGTTCAAGACGAATTCCCGCCTTCAGCCCCAGCGTTCCCATTACATAGAAATAGAAGTTATAAGTACCGTCGCCCGGCAAATCCACCGTGCCGAAAGAAGGCGAGCCTTCGCTGAGTTTAAAGCTGGCGGTATACCTCTTCGCGGATTCATAGCTGAAGCCGATCCCCAAGGCAATATTCGGATTCATGCTGATGACAAAATTCCCTTTAAAGTTGATATGAAGGAGACCCAATAATAGGCGTTTGTCAAGCTCGAAGATTTTTTGCTCTACCAGATCAACCCAATCCGTTTCGTTCTTCAGCATAGCTTGATAGCTTTCCGCCAACGTACTGGCGTTTACCGTGGCCGGAGAGGAAGGAGTCTGCTCCAGAACCGATTCCAGCTGCGCCTTGATGTCTACTTTATTTTTGGCAGTATCCCAGATATTCGTCCAGCGATCGCGTGGAGTATCCGCGGCCACGGTGCCGATCTGCGCAGATGCGTCAATGCTCGTAAACGTGAAGGCGTCCAGGTTGGCGTTTGCTCGATAGTCCTTCGGATACGGGAGATCGAACAGCCCCAGATCGATATACCCCCAGACCGTACTGCCATCTACACCCACGCTCAAGGAGATTTCTTCCGTAAATGCAGCGCTCATGTGGATCAGGATATCGTTGTCCGCACCTGTCGAAACTTGAATATCGCTTGAAACGGTGAGATTCAGACGCAAGCCGCTCTTTCCCTGAAAATGGGATAACGTCGTGCCTATGTCTGCTGAAACCTGCAAGTTGTGCAGGGTGACGTCTACATTCTCTTCTCCCGGGTTCGCGGAGAGGATGCGGACTTCCGAATTTTTGTCTTTCTGCAAGGCCGTTGAGGCGTTAGCCGCGATCAACGCTTTGAAGCTATCGGTCTGCAGAGCTGCAGCTGACAAATAGTTGGCAGCTTCATCGACAAATCCGCTGGCGAGCGCTTGCTGCTTGATTTGATCCTCCAATGAGGCGATATCGGTTTGCGACAACAGGTCAGAGCCTTTAATGGTTTCCCGCTTATAGAAATCCAGAGCATGAGTAATATCATTCTGTGTCGCATCGGTATAAGTAATGACATAACGATTCCCCGAGTTGGAGACGGACGTTACTTTCCCGTAGCCTGAAGAGGCCCCCGTACGCATATTGACGAGCGCGAGGAAGTCCCCAACTCTGGCAACGGTAGCGGCGTTAAGACCCATAGGCGCATATTTGGCATCGGAATAATCCATCGCGGACGGAGCGACCGTGATGGAGCGGTTCGTCTTGTCCCCATCCGTGTCCAACGCAGGGTCAACCGGAAGCACGTGCGGTTTATGCAGGACATTCATCGGGTCTGCGCTGGTGTAGGAGTAGACATTCCCGTTGATTGCAGTAATCGCAACATAGGCGATATCGCCATCATCGGAAGTATTCAAAGTACGCAGATCAGGGCGAGTCCCTTCATAAATGGAGACGGTATCGCCGACTTTCAAGCGTACATTTCCGTCATAGCGAAAGGTGTTCTGGGTCATATGAGAAATGTCGGAAAACTTCATATAAATCATGTAAGGATTGAGAGGCAGCCGCATGATCTCTCTTTTAGCAATACTAAAAATATAGTTTCTCGTCGTGGCGTCCTTACCTGTAAAAGTAAGATTGTTGTTCGTCAAAGTGATTTGATAGGTGCTGCCTTCTTCAAAGTTGCCGCTTGCAGCAGCTACGGTAAAGCTGCCCTTCGAGCCGGTTACCTCAATTCCTTCAAAATCAGGATTGGAAGGAGATTTGAATGTCATGCCGGCTTGAACGTCCGCAGCCGTCATTTTACCTGTAGCATCTTTCACGGAAATCCTGAAGTTCGGCGTCTGGTCCATTGCGTAGGCATTTGGAATAATTTTTACAGCATCATCGGGAGATACGATATAATTGGCATACAAGGTCATGTCGCTCTTGACAGTATCGTCATTCATGACCGGTTGCGTAAAAGCACGATCCTTATACCAGCCATTGAAAACGGAGCCTTGCCTGAACGCGAGCGGAAGCTGACTAAGAGATTCTCCTCGCTTCAGACTCAGGCTGTCGATCGGAGAGCCGCCATTTGGGTTAAAAGCAACCGTATAGGGTATGCCGTCGCTGGCCCTCGCGATTTTGTCCGTACGCATAAAAATCGCAGCCGCTTCAGCGCGCGTGGCCTTGGCATGCGGTTGGAAATTGCCGTTCGCATCTCCGCCAAACAAGCCGGCCTGCCAGAGCTTACCCGCAGCATCAACCGCCCTTGGAGAAATATCGGATAGGTCTTTAGGCCTAGATGTGCCGCCGTTTGTTGGATACGGGACATTATCGCTTTCAAAATATTTGAAGATCATCATGGCCATCTGTTCTCTCGAAATAGCGGCGTCCGGAGAGAATCTATTGCTGCTGGTTCCGCTTGCAATGCCGCTTTCGATTGCCCATTGCACATAAGGAGCATACCACGCGCCCGGCTGCACATCTGTAAATGCGGAAGTTTTGTATTGACTTGCATCCACTTTGGCGATTCGCCCAAGTACAGTAACAAACATGGCGCGACTCATGGTTGCGTTCGGCGAGAAGCGATCTATGCTTGTGCCGCTGAATAGGCCATTCTGCTTAACGTACATGACCGCATCGTAGAACCAGGCCGAGGGCGTCACGTCTTCAAACGAGTCTTGAGGCACGGGCTGCGCAGTCGTAGAGGTTGCTGGCGCAGGTTGGACAGAAGTCGGTGAAGCAGCATTAATCTCAGGAGGTATTGAGGTTACGAGTATACAAGACAATAACAACAGACTTAATAGGCGTTTATACAAGTTCAATTTTCCTCCTCATAATCTTTCAACTTGCAGACAATTACCGATTTTACCAGACGGATCTAAATGGCATCTAAACAGAGTTTCGGCGAATGCGAATTCCGCTTCATCCAGCAATAGTTGAATCTATTCGCGCTGCGGAGCGATGTTCCTTAAAAACTAATTAGATAAAATAAAAGGAAAATAAATATGACGCGACGGAGAGGAGAGGGAATGCATTGCGTGATACCTGTGTTCCTGGCGGAGTGCAACTAAAAGACACCGGCTTCGGATATACGTTGTCTATAGTAGGCGGCAAATATAAAATGATCATTATGTATTGGCTATCGGAAAATAAAGTTATGCGGTTTAATGAACTAAAGCGATGCATCGGTTCGATCACCTTTAAAACACTCAGTGTCATGTTGAAAGAGATGGAGGCGGATGGAATTATTATTCGCGAGGAATTCCCGCAAGTACCTCCAAAGGTTGAGTACTCACTATCTGAACGCGGCTTATCCCTCATGCCGCTTCTGAGTATGATGTGCGATTGGGGCGAGCAAAATATGGCGCCAAAGGAGCTAGTATAGCAATAGGATTGCAATGAGAAATGTCTAAGAAGTATCTCCTGAAAAAGGAGATACTTCTTTATTTTCATGCGTTATATGCTGCTTACATATTATCGATAAAATGCAAATAATCCCGAGCGCTATTTATCAATTGGCTAACCGATTGTTCGCTTTCCGATCCCGGCACATTTTCGCCTGGTTTGTCTTCCTTCCCGTATACAGCAAAGAGCGAACGATAATTTGCCGTACAGTATTGAAAGGTCGTCTCGAAAGAAACCAACATTTGCTCAAGCGTATATCGATATCTCCCTTGTTCGCTATAGTTTTCTTTTTTGATTCCCGCCGTAACGCCAAGGGCAACTTTGCGGTTCTTTAACGCGTGGCCTGTGGAGCCATACGCCCAGCCATAGGACAATACATTGTCAAGCCATTTTTTTAGGAGCGGCGGACAATTAAACCAATGAATAGGGAACTGAAATACGAGGTTGCCATGCGATTCTACTAATCTTTGCTCGATTTCTACATCAATATTTCCATCAGGGTAAACCTTATGCAATTCATGAACGGTATACTTTTCCGGATATTTGTGTAATTCCTCTACCCATCGTTTGTTTATGACAGACGTTTCCAAGTCAGGGTGTGCCACGATAACAAGAGTTTTCATATGAAATTTCCTCCTTCTTGATTAGTTGAGTATAAAAAAAAACAATAGCATGATGTAAGTACGCACTTTTATGACAGGTACTGTTGTAAAAGTAAGTGTCCATACACGAACAACCGGCAACGAGAAGCTTGCTCATCTAGGCGAATAGATGGAAGAATCTTCAACAGAATCTTGCTTATCGCCTATACATCTGTTATATATGTAATATAACAAACAACAAAAACGAGGCGGATGGTTCGATATGGAACAGCTTCGACATGTCAAAATCGCGCACGGTTAAGGAGGGATATTCTTGTTCATAGAGCTCGATCTGCAATCGGAAACCCCGATTTACGCACAGCTGGTTGACCAAATCGTCGAAGGGATCGCCTCCGGTGCCTTGAAGCCCGGCGACCCGCTTCCGTCGATTCGGAGCTTGTCGGAGGACTTGGGGATTAATCTCCACACCGTCAACAAGGCCTACAATTTGCTCAAGCAGGAGGGCTTTCTTCAAGTACACCGGAAGAAGGGCGTTATCGTTCAACCCGACGGGATGCCGGGCGTGACGGAGGCGTTCGAGGAGAAGCTCCGGCAGCAGTTGCGGTCTCTTGCGGCGGCAGCGGCAGTACGAGGGATGTCCGAAGAGGCATTCGCGCAAGAGAGCAAGTCGGTATACCGGGATATGATTATGAATCGCGGAGGGGAACAGCGATGACTGCACTGGAAACCATCCTGATATCCAGCTTTTATTTGTTTATTGCGTTGATGATCAGCATACAGGCCTATATGGGCTTGCGGACTCTGTTGTTCGGCATCGCGTTGCCGGAGGAGGCCGTGCAGGATGCGGCCGTCCGAGGCATTCGCCGCAATTACGTCCTGCTTACCGGCGGTTTTGCGATCGTCATCGGGACAGCTTGCTTTATCGTAACGCGTCATCAAACGACGGCTTCGAGTTTCCGGTGGTGGGCGGCCGCCATCTTGCTTTTAATCATTGTGTCGGTCTTCGCCGTTCGCATCAGCCGGATGTCCGCGCAACGTCTGAAGGCGGCCAGAGGTTGGCAGGTTGATGCTCAGACAAAGCGCACAGCAAATCTTAGGGTCGGTCGGACAAAGGGGGCAGTTCTGGGCTCTTGGTGGTATTTGGCGCATGTCGCCGTCATGGCGGTATGTATCTTCTTTGCCGTTACCAGATGGAACGAGATCCCGCAGTCGTTCGCGATACATATGGGCCCGAATGACTCTCCGGATTATTTCATCAACAAATCCGTTCTGACCGTGTTCATGATGAACATCGTACAAGCGCTGATGATCGCGTTATTCGCCGGCTATAATCGGATGATCAGCCGTGCCAGGACATCGCTGGATCCCCAGGATCGGGAAGCTTCGCTGCGTAAACAGTTGAAGCTCAAGAAAATCCATTCGATAGCGGCTTGGGGGATTTCTCTGCTCGGGATGGCAAACTTAGGGTTGCTGCAAGCCGTAATCTTGTACGGTTGGAATCTTAATCTGCTCTTACGCTTCAATATTTCGTTTGTGGCGGTGTTCATCCTAACGCTGATCGGCGTCCTGCTGTACCTGCGTTTCAGAGGTCTTGATCAGCACCGGGACGTCCCGTCTCAGGAGGAGCGGCACTGGAAATGGCTTGGCAGCATTTACGCCAACCCCGAAGACCCAGCGTTGTTCGTTCTCGATAGATACGGATTCGGATGGACGATCAATATGGCTAATCCGCGTGGCAAGATCATCGCTGCTGCGGCGATAACCGTTCTGATGACCGCTATTCTCGTACCCATTCTCAATTTTAGATAAACAAAGCAATCTTCGGAGGGAGAGTTCTTATGATGGAAATCCGATGGATAACAGGAGTTGTGCTGGCTGTGTGTCTGCTGCTAACCCCCTGCGGCGACTACGAGGCAGCGGCAAGGGATGTGTCTTCGAACAAGACTGCGAACGCCTACGAAGTAACCCGGACAACTGCAAACGAGAAGGCAGATCTCGTTACGAAAGCTTACGGCGCGAACAGCGTGCAGTACGCCCTTATCGATCATGGCAACATCGTCGTATCCGGCCAATCCGGCATGAATGATGAGAAGGGGCGGATTCCGCTCACGAAAGACACAATGTACGGAATCGGCTCGACGAGTAAAATGTTTATCACGGTTGCTGTCATGCAGTTGGTCGACCAGGGAAAAATCGATCTCGATACGCCGGTTGTCCAGTATATTCCCGAGTTTACGATGAAGGATGAACGTTACAAGCAGATTACGCCGCGCATGCTGCTGAATCATTCTTCCGGTCTGAGCGGAACGTCGACGACGAGCATCGTTTTATTCGAAGATAACGATACATACAGCTACGACACGCTGCTGGAGCAACTGGCCGGTCAAACCTTGAAGGCGGACCCGGGCGCTTATTCGGTTTATTGCAATGACGGATTTACGCTGGCCCAGATTCTGATCGAGCGAGTCAGCGGCATGGACTTTACCGCTTATATCCATCGATCGATTACGGAACCTCTGGGTATGACCCATACGAAGACACCGCTGGATTCTCCGAACACAGAGAAGATGGCAGGACTCTATTATCCTATCTATTCCGGACAACTTCCCAACCAGACGTTCAACTTGATTGGAACGGGAGGCATTTATTCCACGGCGGAAGATTTGGTTCGATTCTCGCAAATGTTCACAGGAGAAGCGGAAGAGCTCTTATCCGCCAAATCGGCTGCGGCCATGGCGAAAGACGAGTATAAGACGCCTTTGTGGCCTGACGATGCGGACAACTCGTTCGAATACGGTCTCGGCTGGGACAGCGTCAATCTGTATCCCTTCAGCGAATACGGGATAAAGGCGCTGACCAAAGGCGGAGACACGCTTCTTTATCACGCATCACTCGTTGTGCTTCCGGAGCAGGGGATGGCGGCGGCTGTTATCACTTCCGGCGGGCACAGCACGATCAACCAACTTATGGCGAACGAAATCCTGCTTCAGGCGTTGAGGGAGAAAGGGGCGATTGCCGAATTCAAGCCTGAGAAGTTCTACGGCGCTCCGGTAAAGGCGGATATGCCGAAGTCCATGCTGCAGCATTCGGGAGTCTATGGCGCGACCAGTACAACGATAACCGTCGATATTACCGAAGGCGGCGTCATGTCCATCTCCTCGGAGCCGTGGCCCAATCATCCAGTCCAGATTTACGAATATTCGGCAGACGGCACGTTCCGGAGCGCAGATGGGAATGTAATGATCAGCTTCAAGACAGCGGAGAATGGCCGTACCTACGTATGGCTTCGCCGATACGCTTCGCTGCCGGGTCTTGGGCAGATGGCCATGTCAGAGTACAGCGCCGAGAAGCTCCAGCCCCAGAATCTTTCGACAGAGACTCAAGAAGCATGGATGAAGCGCGACGGCAAGAAGCATTATTTGTTGAATGAGAAGTATACGTCGCTCGTTTATCTGGGGTTGCCGTCCGTCCAATTGAATATGTCGAAACAATTGCCGGGCTACGTGTTGGATAAACGAATAACAGGCCCGAATACAGCCGTCTCCGAATTGCAAATTCCGGGAATGAACGGGCGGGATCTCACAGATTTAACGTTCTCTACGCAAGATGGCGTGGAGCACCTGAACATTGGCGGAAGCCTCTTCGTGAATGAGGGAGCCGTGAAGCCCATCTACATCGGTAAAAAGTCGGTCGTTACGATTCCGTCGAGCGGGTATGCCAGATGGTATACGATAAGCGACAAAGACGGGGGCAAGACGGTTAAGGTGGACATGCCCTCGAACGCCTCCTTCGCCGTTTATAATGCGGAGGGAGCATGCATCTACTTCAGTGTCATCGCAAGCAATGATCAGGTTGAACTGCCCGCGGGAGGATCGATTGTTTTCGCCGGAGATGCCGGTACGAAGTTCGAGATTTCCGCGTTCGAGAGAGATTAGGTTTTGGCCGGTTTACGTCTGAACTGGCACAATTTACGATTTCGGAGCCGATAATGCCGTATCGTGCGAAGAAGACACAACTAATTTGTGCACAAATAGTTGCGTTACGAGATTGACGGGATTTTATACTTGGGTTGAGAGGAGAAATCTGATGGAATGGCTTGAACGAATGAACCGGGCGATGGACTATATCGAATTAAACTTGGCTGGAGAGATTAAGCTGAGTGAAGTTGCGCTTAGAGCATGCTGCTCGTCTCATCAGTTTCAGAGAATGTTCTCGTTCATTACCAATGTAACGATCGCGGAGTATATTCGGCGCAGAAAGCTCACTCTTGCCGCGCTCGAATTGCAAAATAACGAAGCGATTAGAGTGATCGATATCGCAATAAAATACGGCTACGAGTCCCCGGTCTCATTCGCGCGGGCTTTTCAATCGCTTCATGGGATCACGCCGTCAATGGCTCGCAAAGACGGGATTGCTCTTAAAGCCTATCCACGCCTATCCTTCCTGATTACGATTAAAGGAGTAGATGCGGTAAATTATCGGATTGAAACGAAGGAATCATTCGAGGTGTTCGGTATTGAAAGAGTTTTTCGAAGTGATGAAAGTGGGGATGCACCGAGCACGCCGGCACAATTCTGGCAACAATCCCACGTCAATGGCGAAGTTGAGAGACTTGCTTATAACGCCGGGGACTTGCCCCGTTTTGTAAGCCAAGATTCAAACAAAGTACATGGAATTTGCAGTTATAGAAATACAGGAGACGATACGTTCCCGTATATGCTGTGTTCCTTTAAGAGCGGAACCAGCAACACAAACGGATATTCAACCCTAACGATTCCCGCACAAACATGGGCCATCTTCCCCTCGGAACCGATTGCTTGGGATGCATTCGGTGAAACCATTGAGACGTTGTATCGACGATTTTATGCGGAATGGCTCCCGACGTCAGGCTATGATCAGGTGGGTGAAATGGAAATGCAAGTTGGAGGCGAAAGAGCCGGACTTCATTCAGTTGAACTGTGGTTCGCAGTTAGGAAAATCTAAGGAGATGGAAAAATGCTAAGAAAATTCAACCCTCCAGGAATCGTTTCCTCGGACATTTATCACCACGGGGTAGAGGTTACGTCATTCCAACGTATGCTGTTCATCTCAGGTCAAGTAGGTGTAGGTCCGGATGGAATTCCCGGCAAAGATATTCGGCAACAAACGGAATTGGCGATCAGCAATTTATACAAAGTTCTTGCAGGCGCGAATATGGATGCCAACGACATCGTGAAATCCACAATCTATTTAACGGATGAAAATCACCTGGGTACCTTCATGGAGGCTGGTGCAGGGGCCTTGCCTACCCCACCCCCGGCGACGACGTTAGTTATTGTCAAAGCGCTCGCATCGCCTGATTTGCTTGTTGAGATCGAAGCGGTTGCAGCGAAGTGATTAGAGCTTTCGGGCATTTCCATGAGCTTAAGTTGTATCTTTAGGTTTTCCTAGAGATACAACTTTTTTTAACGCTTCAGAAAGCCTTCAGAAAGTATAAAACCCGCTATCCTTTTCTGAATCGTCTCCGACATAAAGCGAAGGTTAGATTTTAAGTTTAAATCGCTGTGACGAATTACTCATGATATCAAAGGATAATGAATTCCAAAGGTTAGCACTTGCATTAATCTTATATTATTAAGGATAGGAGTCATTTTGAACTACAAAGGAGGAGCTATCAATGCAATTGAATCACCTGAATCTCACGGTCACCGACGTTAAGGCAGCTGTTGATTTCTTGGTCAAATATTTTGATTTGCAAATCGGAAGCACACGAGGTAACGCATTCGCTGCATTATTTGATGACAACGGCCTTGTGCTCACTTTGATGAAAGGAAAACTGGTCAGCTACCCAAGCACTTTCCATATTGGGTTTATTCAAGAAAACAAGGATCGGGTGAACGAAATCAATCAACGAATGAAGGATGATGGTTTTGATGTGGAACCTCCCCAACAGTCGCACGGTTGGACGTTTTACGTCCAAGCGCCTGGTGGTTTTACAGTTGAGGTTCTTTGTTAAGGCTTATCTGCTTATTCAGATTTTCGATTTTGGGATTGAGCCACTATGACTGCATTTACATAGTGTATTTAAGGTCAAATACACAGCAAAGAAGATACATATGTACTTTGTGACTTCTTCCCCTGTTACCTTATTAGACCATTTCTCCCACCCAAATAACAACCATCCCTTCCGTAACGCCGACAGAGGCGATTCGTTCATATTTCCGAGCTTCGGATTTCCGTTTTGTATCGGATATAGGTATACTTCAACATGAGACGGAAACAGGGAAAAGAGGGAAGAGATGCCGACGATACTGGTTGCCGACGACGATACGAACATTCGCGAACTCGTCTGTTTATTTCTGCACAACGACGGATTCGCAACGGTTGAAGCCGCGGACGGCAAGGAAGCGCTGGCCGTCTACGCTTCAACGCATGTCGATCTTGTCGTGCTTGATATTATGATGCCGATGATGGACGGCTGGACGTTATGCAAGGAGCTCAGAAGAGCCAACCCCGATCTTCCGTTGCTTATGCTGACCGCGAGAGGCGAAACATGGGAGAAAGTGAAGGCCTTCGATCTCGGGACAGACGATTATTTGACGAAACCGTTCGACCCGCTGGAGATGACGGCCCGTGTCAGGGCCTTGCTAAAAAGATACCGGATTGGGACCACACAGATGATCCAGTTCGGCAACGTCACCTTGGACCGACAGACATATAAGATAACGCGAGGAACAGAGTCGCTTACGCTGCCGCTCAAGGAGTTCGAATTGCTGTATAAGCTGGCCGGAACACCCGGACAAGTCTATACGCGCGAACAGTTGATCGATCAGGTGTGGGGGATCGATTATGCGGGAGACAGCCGAACGATAGACGTCCATGTTAAACGCCTGCGCGAACGGTTCGCAGACACCCCCGATTTTCGTATCGAGACGGTGCGCGGGCTTGGCTACCGGCTTGAGGTTTGCGAATGATCAAATCCATATATACACGAGTCGTCCTTACATTTCTAGTTTCCGTAATCGGGGGCACGGTGCTTTCCTTTTTTGTGGCAACTTGGGTATTTAGAGATAAATTAAATGAAAATTTGCAAATCCCCTTGCTGTATTTCGGCCAGGACATTGCCCGGATTTACAAGACGCTCCCGTTACAGGAAGCGGATGCATTCGTAAGCGAAATGGACCAGCTCAAATCCTATCATCTTCGTATTTACGAAGCATCGGGCCAGTTCCAGTCTTATGGAACGCTTAACGGACATAAACCTGCCACTGTGACTATGGAACAAGTGACAAAAGTATTGGCCGGGGAGATTGTTCAAGTCAATCCGAGCGGGATCTCGACGACTCTGTTAGGGTTGCCGTTTACAACAGATACGGGTACGAAAGCCATGTTTATAGAGCCGATCGGCCCTCCTTCGGCCCCATTTATTATAAAGTGGATTTGGAACTTTTTGATCTTCGCGTTGGTTACGGGAAGTTTATTGATTCTGGTTGCTGCCATGTTCCTGGTCAGACCGATCAAAAAGCTGACAAAAGCGACCAGGCAAATCGCAGGCGGCGATTTCAACGTTAAGCTGAACATTAAGCAGAAGGGCGAGCTGGGCACATTGGCTCAAAGCTTCGAAGAAATGATGCACGATCTGCAGCAGCTTGAGCGGATGCGCAGGGAATTTGTATCGAACGTGTCGCACGAAGTTCAATCGCCGCTCACTTCGATATCCGGTTATGCTCTGGCGCTCAAACAAGCAGGCATTACCGACGAACAGCGAAGTCGTTATCTCGATATCATCATCGCAGAAGCAGATCGGATGTCCAAGATGAGCGACAGCCTGCTCAAGCTGAGTTTGCTGGAATCGCAGTCACAGCAGCTGCAGTTGGCCACGTTCAGCCTGGATGAACAGATCAGGCGAGTCATCGTCGCGATTCAGCCGCAATGGTCGGCTCGCAACATCCGTTTCGAGCTCAATTTGAAGGCCGTTCGAATAATGGCCGATCATGATCAATTAAACCAGGTATGGACGAACATACTCGGCAATAGCATCAAATTTTCCGCAGACGGCGACGTTATTTGCATCAGCATGAAACAAGATATCCACAACGTGACCGTCCGAATAACCGATACAGGCATCGGTATTTCCCCCGAGGACCAGAAACGCGTCTTCGAGCGGTTCTTTAAAGCCGACCGTTCCCATAGCCGCAAGTATGGCGGCAGCGGTATGGGACTGGCTATCGTTAAACAGATCGTGTTGCTTCATCAAGGCGACATTCGAGTGGAGAGCGAACCCGGACGAGGAACGACTATCGTTGTCACCTTGCCGATGACAACGCCTGCCGAATAATTCATACTTCACGTTATAGACCAGTTGAATATATTCATACATTCTTTTATAATGACTTTAAAGTCATTAAATGAATTTGTATTCTAAATTGGGGAGGGTACTACGAAATATGACTTCAAGAATTTCTTTAAAGGAAAAACAGCGTGAGGATCGAGAGCGGCTTATTCTGGATTACGCTGAAAAAATGTTGCTGGAAAAAGGCTATCATGATGTCGGTATGGATGAAATTGCCACTGGGGTAGGTGTTGCTAAAGGCACATTATACCTACACTTCCCAAAGAAAGAGGATCTTGTTTATGCGTTGGTGAAGCCCAGAATGCTGTCGTTTCTCGGTTCCGTCGAAGAAGCGAAAGCTCTTTCGGATGGTCCAAAAGAAAAGCTCGAATATCTCCTTCAACGTGAATTGACCGGAGCCTTTTTTCAATTTTTGCTGAAGAGCAGTTCCGACATGACGACGATCTTCAAATCGTACGAAACGGAAATCAATGAAATTCTCCCCCACATCTTTAACGGTATACATGAGATTTTGAACGAAGGAAAAAGAGAAGGGTTATTCGATCTCGAATTACCGGTCGAGTTTATGTCTTCTGCTTTCATTAACTTGTTTGAGCCGCATTTGTATAAGGAAATGGTTGAGGTAAGAAGGATGCCGGTAGAGGTATATATCCGACATTCTGCAAACCTGTTTTTCCGAGGAATTATGAAATCCAAGGAGATGAAATAACATGAGAAATTATCAAGAATTGATGAATCTGAAGTTCGGGGAAGTCGTAACGGAAGAACAATTCAAATGGCTCCAGGAAATCGTATTTCTTTCCGCATTGGAAGAGGTTTTGAGTTCAAGCGAGTTGGCACACCGTAAAGAAGGGGAAGGGCCTCACCCGGAGCAGTTCGAGCTATTGAATCAGATTTTTGGAATGCGTCCCCAAGAATTTGAAGAACGGCTAGAGTCGTTTGATCAGCACATCCAAAGGAAAGGCAAGTTAGGGTAATGAATCGAAACACAGCCTTAACAACCGGTCCGATCGGAAAAACGTTGTTCTTTTTTGCAATACCATTTCTAATTGGAAATGCACTTCAGTCGCTTAACGGGCTTGTGAATTCGATATGGGTTGGGCAGCTTTTAGGGGAGCAGGCGCTGGCGGCTACATCGGGCGCAAACACTCTTCTGTTCTTCTTGATTAGTACCATTTTCGGGATCGCTATGGCTACAGTAATCATGATTGGAAAGCACGTTGGCGCAGAAGAACTGGACGCAGCAAAAGAGGTTGTGGGCACAAGCGCCGTTTTCTTTCTTGTTGTATCGGTTGTCATTGCGGGTATGGGCACTCTGTTCATGACACCGATTCTGGGTATGCTGAACACTCCGCCCGATATCATCACCTTGGCTGAATCGTATACGCGAATTTTATTTCTTGGCATTCCCTTTTCATTTCTACTGCAATTTGCAATGGCTGTCATGAGAGGGGCCGGCGACTCCAAAACACCTCTATATTTTCTTGTTTTCTCAGTCGTACTGGATATCGCCCTGAATCCAGTGTTGATTTTGGGATTGGGGCCGGTTCCCGAATTAGGAATTTCGGGGTCGTCACTGGCTGCGGGTATCGCTCAATTCTTAAGTCTTTTGTTCTTGCTGATCTATTTGTATGGGAAAAAATACTTCTTACGGATTACTAGCGGCGACCTGCACGTTCTAAAGATGAACTGGAACGTTATCAAATTTCTAATTGCCAAGGGTATTCCAATGGGACTGCAAATGATGCTTTCCACGGCGAGCGTTCTGGCTTTGTTTCAACTGATCAACACGTTCGGTTCCGATTCAACTGCAGCCTTTGGTGCGGTGAACCAGCTTGTCGCCTACATCCAAATGCCGGGAATAGCGCTCGGCGGCGCTTTAACGGCGATGGCAGCGCAAAACATCGGTGCAGGCAAGTGGGAACGGGTGAATCGCGCCGCTCTGACAGGCATTGGGATAAATGTACTGCTGACGGTTGTATTGATTCTAGTATGTATACTGTTCAGAGACGAAATTCTTTCGCTCTTTTTACCGGCGAAGGGGAACGCCCTCGAAATCGGCAAACAAATCATTTTGATTACATTTTGGTCCTATATTTTTTTCGGGATTTCGCTTGTCATTGGAGGGATCGTCAGAGCAACCGGGGCGGTGATCGTTCCTTTGTTTATTACCGCCCTTTCGTTATATGGAATCCAGATCCCGCTTGCCTATTTTTTGGGGAGAAATTACGGATTGAGCGAATTATGGTGGAGTTTCCCGATATCACTCGTCTGTTCGGCTATACTTTTTGCTGGTTATTACCTATCGGGAAAATGGAAAAAGTCTTCGGAAGGACTATAAAATCCGGACACCCTTTTTTTGCTTGTTCATATTGCGTTCATATTTCCGTCATGGGCCGTCCATTTTCGTCGTGTAAACTCTCCTTAACAGCCGATAAGATAGCCGGAACTAACCGGCGAGAACAGGAGAAGATACGCATGGAACGAAAAGATGAGGCAACGAAAAAGAGGATCAGCAAGCCGCTTCGCATTATCCTTAAATCCCTGGCAGCTATAGCTGGCGCAATTTTACTTTTTATAGCCATTGTTTATATCGTGGATAAGATCAGCAACAAAATAGAGCAAGGAAAAATACAAGCCTATGGCCAGTTAGTGCCCGTGGATGGGAAAAAAATGAATGTTTTGATTCAAGGAAACGGCGAAGAAACCGTCGTGCTCTTGCCGGGTTATGGAACAGCCGCACCGGCTCTTGATTTTAAGCGGCTAATAGACGAGTTGTCTCCCTATTACAAAGTCGTCGCGATCGAGCCTTTCGGTTATGGACTCAGCGATCGAACGGATAAAGAGCGGAACACGGACAATATTGTAAGTGAAATTCATGAAGCCCTACAACAGCTTAATATTGACCGTTACACGTTAATGGGCCATTCTATTACAGGCATTTACGGGATGGCTTACGTGAACAAATATCAGGACGAGGTGCGTGCATTTGCCGGAATCGACAGCAGTGTTCCTACGCAAGCGGGTATGGATGTCACCTTCCCTATAACAACGTTTAAGTTACTGAAACAATCAGGCTTCGCCAGATTGATGCTGAAATTAAGTTCCGACCCTTATGCCGAACTGCCGTTTGACGAAGAAACCAAAGAACAAATGAGGATGATTATGCTTAAAAATATGTATAATAAATCTGTCCTGAATGAATTGGAGAATATTTCTTCTACCTTTAATGGGGCTCAACATTTAAAATTCCCCAAAGAACTTCCCCTTATTTTGTTTGTAGATGCGGGCAACACAAGTAATGAAGGATGGATACAGCTTCATGAGGAGCAAGTCAATCATTCCGTACAGGGAAAAATGATGACATTCGAAGGCGGCCATTATTTACACCATTTCCGGTATAAAGAAATCGCTGAAAACTTCAGACAATTTATGCAAGAAGTGAAATAAGTGCGTTTATCGAGCCAAAGAGGTGTCCTATGAAGACTATTCGCAATCCGTGGTTGAAGCTCAGAGAGGGACTTTGCCAAGAAGATTTTGACTTGATCATTAGACTCCAAGAGCGGTGCATCCGCGAAGATCGGACAGCGCTGAAGCTCGAGTTGGACTACAAGCTTCGCGCCTATTCAGAGAAAGAGTACGTGGGGATCCGCCCAATCAATGAATTCATGTACTTCGATGGACATGAGTTAATTGGCTACATGGGGATTTGTGAATTCGGCGGCGCAGATGCACCGCTCGAAGTAAACGGCATGGTGAATCCGGACTATAGGCGTCAAGGCGTCTTCGGGACATTGTATAAGCTTGTTGTGGCAGAGGGGAGGCATAGATCCCCCGAAAGCATGCTTCTCCTAAGCGATCGGAAATCGGCAGCCGGGCAAGCGTTCGTCCAAGGCACCGGAGCAAAGTACCAACATTCGGAGTACGAGATGTATTACTGGGGGAATCAGCCGGAGATAAGCAATGACCTAGAAGGCATTACATTTCGTAAGGCGACGAATGCCGACGCGCGGGAGATTCACCGGCAGAATGCGATATACTTTGGCGATAAGCTGGGAGAAGAGGGGAAAGGCGAGCAAGGGGATGGGATGATCCTGCCCGAGGAGGAAGAAAAGCGAGGCATGATCATCTATCTTGTCGAAGCTGACCGACAGATCATTGGAAAGGTCCATATCCAGCTGTCTCCCGACATCGGGGGCATCTATGGGCTTGGCGTTCTGCCGGAGTATCGCGGCAAGGGATACGGAAGAGCGACACTCTTAAAGGCGATAGATAAGTTGAAGGAAGCGAACGCAGGGGACATTATGCTGCAAGTGGCCGTGGAGAACGCCAATGCACTGCGGCTCTACCAATCCTGCGGTTTCGTGGAGACCTCGACGATGGATTATTATGAGCTAAAATGACGAAGATCTCTTAAGACAAAGGGGAACCCCCTAAAAAATACGACCCAGGGCTGCCGGCTATTCGGCAGTCTTTTTACCGTTCTAGGCAGTTATTAGTCGTGCGTGAAAACTGACGAAGGTTACCTTTCCTCCTCGCAGCCAAAAAACCCCAACCGTTCTATTGCGTCTTTTCGAACAACCCCGGCGTCTAACGAATGTAACTTCATGAAGCTGCAAAACCTATCCCCATATAAGGAGTGCAACAACTATGAATAAAAAAATTATCGCATTGGGCACGGCTGTCGTTATCGGAGGTTCCGCTTTTTTCGGAGTCATGAACACGTCCTGGGCTCAGAATCTTCCGCAGCAATTCAAGCAAAGCTTCCATAAGCCCGCCGTAACAGCCGCCGAAGAAGCGGTCAAAGAAGAAACGTTCCGCAACGTCAAGGTATCGGAGCGCTTCGTGCAGTATATCGTGTCTGGTAAAGCTCGAGTGCATGAAGGCACGTACAATTACGCGGTGAAGCAAGCCGACGTTGTCGTAGCGGAAGGTTTCGGCACGGCATCGATGGGCGCTCCGGAATGGGGAACGTTTAGTCAGGAAGTTTCGATTCCCGCAAGCAAGCTGTCCGGCGATCAGCCGTTGACGTTCGAGCTGTACGAGATCGACATGGAATCCGGCGAAGCCGTTAACAAAGTCGTATTCGAACTAAAATAAATCAAAGCTTATCGGGTCTTTCGGAATTCTGGCGACGGGAGGTTGGTGCAATGGAAGAAACGGAGCTAGCGAGAAAAGCGATCGCCGGCGATGAAAACAGCTTCACGATCTTGATCCAGTCCAAGAGAGAGCGCCTCTATCGGATGGCTTATACGTACGTAAGAAACAGGGAGGATGCGCTGGAAGTCGTACAGGAGACCGTATATCGCGCATTCCTGGCCATCCACAAGCTGCAGCAGCCTCAATATTTCAATACATGGTTAACGAAAATCGCGATCAACAGCGCCTTGGATTTCGTACGCAAATCGAAAAAAGTTGTATACGCGGAACCGGGAGCCGAAGGCAGCTACGTACCGAACTATAACGAAGAGTCGCTGGATTTGCGCGAAGCGTTGGGCAGTCTCGACGAGAAATCCAGAACGGCTATTATGTTAAGGTATTTCGAGGACATGCAGCTCAAAGACATTGCGGACGTGCTTGATACGCCGCTCAGTTCGGTGAAATCGATCATCTACCGGGGGCTGGAGCGGTTGAAAATCAAGCTGGAGGAGAGTGAGTCCATTGGATGAGAGGCTCAAACGAATGAAGCAATCTTACGACGAGATCGACATTCCCGATGAGTTGTCCATAGCCGTTGTCAAAGGAATAGAGAGGGGAAAACAGCAGCGACTTCAATCGAATACGCGACGGCGCAGTCGGCGGTGGATCGGACGGGTGAGCGCGAGCGCGGCAGCGTTGTTCATCGCTTTTACAATTGGCATCAATACGGTTCCGGCATTCGCGAATAGCCTGCAAGAGGTTCCCGGACTGGGCCAGTTGGTGAAAATTCTACAGTTTAACAAAGGAAGCGCAGGGGGAGGAACGATCCAGGACGCGACGGACGTTAACTTTATAACGGTGAAGGAGCAAGGGGACAAGGAAAGCATCATTTTGAACTTCGCGCAGAACGGTGAGGCGCAGCAGGTGGCCAGTTCCTTCCACGTCTCGTTCACGGAGTATCCTCACACGATGACTTTTACGGTCGGCGGCGCCAGAAAATTTTCCGCAGTTAAAGACTTCGCCGCGTTAAAGGAGAGCAAACGGATCGAGGATGCTTACGAGCTCATTCCTTTGGACGATTCGACGGTTCGGTTTAACGTAACGTTCAAAGAAGCGGTAACTTACGAAGTCCATGAGTACAAGGAGCCCGCGCAGGTGGTCATCACAATCGCTTCGGACCCGGAGCACAACGCAGATCGACCTCCGGTTTACTCCGTGCGTACAGCATCCTTCCCGTATGGAGAGTCCGTTGGGATCGCGGAAGAAATGCTGTTCGGCGTAGAAAACATACGCGTGCTCAAAGACCAACAAGGTTTGTACTTCGTCGAGGCAGGATTTTACGACACGGAAGCCGAAGCGAATGCGCGGATGAACGCGATTAAGACAGAACTCGGATACACGGATCCGCTATTCGTCGAAAAGAGAGAAGATCGGCAAATACCGGAATCCATTCAGGCACCTGCCCAATAGGCGGTGTCTTTTTTTCTACTTACCAAATATTGCTGTTTTAACCCGAAAAACTTGACCTTAACACTAATGTCATACTTTATGATGATAAATAAGTGATTTTCACCAAAAAAAATATGAAACTGAACTAGGACGGTGTCGTTATGAATAAAACTTCCAGTCAAAGTTACTGGTCGAAAGCCTTTATTCGCATATGCCTATGCACTCTGCTTCTCTTTAGTGCATTTCAAATGCTTTTACCGATATTACCGATCTATATGGCAGGCAACGGTAACAGTAAATCAGAGGTTGGCTGGATTGCCGGTCTCATTACCATCGCGGCCGTGCTGATTCGCCCGTTCATCGGATATGCGCTTGATCGTTATAACCGACGTCTGATCGTGCTCTTCGGTTCGTTCTCTCTTGCGCTGGCAGCCGGCGCGTTCATATTATCAGCTTCTACTGGATGGATGGCGGCAGTCAGCCTGGTGCTGGGCATCGGCTGGGGGATAATGACAGCAGCGTACGCGACGATTGTATCCGATCTGATCCCGCCCGGCCGTCAAGGGGCCGGCATTGGCACGTTTATGCTGTTCGGTTTCGCATCCATGGCTGCTGGTCCGTACATCGGAGGTTGGTTGATTGATGAATATGGACCAACGGTGTTGTTCGTAACGGCAAGTTTGCTCACATTTCTGTCTCTGATCGTATTCCTGACAGGAGGCGCCATCGAGTCGCCATCAAGGAGGATACTTCCACCGGGAGAACAACAACCTGTTTCGAAAAGGTTTTTCGAGCAATCCGCACTGTTCCCAGCCATGCTGATCTTGCTTTTTACAATTGGTTACGGTGGGATTATCTCCTTTGTCAGCTTGTTCGGGATGGAACTGGGGGTCAAGAACGGCGGCATCTTTTTTCTACTCTCTAACATAGCGGCGATGCTTGTTCGCCCGGCAGTCGGCAAAACGTTCGATACGAAGGGACACGCCGCGGTGCTTCTCCCTGGCATAGTAATCGGCATTCTTGCGATGATCCTCTTGTCGATGGCTTCCACGCCAACTATGTTTATCATCGCGGCATGTCTGTACGGACTGTCGTTCGGGGCAGTGCAGCCATTTATCCTTGCATGGACAATCCAACGCGCTTCACCTGAGCGCAGGGGAGCCGCGAACAGTACGTTTCTCGTCGGAATGGACGGCGGCATTTCAATTGGTTCGATCTCATTCGGATTTGTCGCACAGATGTGGGGTTTTGTCGCCGTGTTCCAGTGCTCGGTTGTATTATTAATTGCGCTTCTGATCATTTACGGCATTAGCTTAGTCAGATCGAGAGGGCGCCGGGCCGAGCACATGAACAATCCATGAGAAGCAAGAATATGTACGGATTCCAACCCGCGTAAATCGCGGGTTTTACTTGCGGGTGATGAAAGTATATAATTTACATTATGGGATAAAGTTCCAGACTTCATTTATTTCAATTGGAAAAGAAGGTTTTGAATCAATGAATAGCAATGTGATTTGGGGGATCGTATTATTAGCCCTGAGTTTGTTTCTTAAGCCGGTATTGGCGATTGTTGGGCTGGATGAAAGGTTGTTCGGATTGCACTGGCAAGGTGAAACAGTCTTTTCATTGAGTCCATTGTTAGTTCAGATTATTCTAGCGGTAATTGGGATTATCATGCTTATCATCGGCGGTATGCAAGTTGCCAAGCAGAAGAATGGATAGTGGATTGGATGTGATAGAGGATGGAAAAGATAAGACTTCGCGCTTGTGCATTAATCATTGCAAACGATGCAATCTTACTGATCGAGTTCAAAAATGATAATGATGACGGCATACATTACAATCTTCCAGCAGGTGGTCTTGAACCTGGTGAAACATTGATTGAAACTGTGCAGCGGGAAGCAAGGGAAGAGGCTTGTGTCGAGGTGGAAGTTGGTCCAGTTGCTTTTGTTTACGAATATCAACCAACGAAAAACAACTTCATTTACGGGGATACTCATTCAGTGGGAGTTACATTTGAATGCAAGTTGAAGCCAGGATCTCATCCCAAACTTCCTGAAAATCCTGACCCTAGCCAGATTGGTGTCAAATGGATTCCTATTTCGGAGTTATGTTCCATTCAACTATATCCAGAGATTAACAAGGATATTGTTGATTTCTATAGTGGTGTAAAATACCGCAATTATGTTGAGGAACATGAGATTCAATTGAGCAAGTCATTTTGAGACGATCCAGCAAATAACCCCCATAACATCAAGAAAAATTGATTTAATGCTTGAAATACGTTTTTCCACATGCTACCATGAATTCATCAAATATTTTTGATGAATGGAGGGTGGTTCGAGAATGAATCACTTCGCAATGGAATTTCTTATGACGCTTCAACAAAAAGATATCGAGCAGCATGCACGACAGGCCTGGATGTGGTCAGAAGATAAAAGGAATCGACCGGAGAACAAAAAAGCACTACCAGTCACTTCAACACCGGTTATCGCTTGCTGCACAGCATGTTGCTAAAATAGGGGAGGGCAGTGACCATGATTAAAGAGCTTCCCGTTACTACTCAGACTGACGGAGATGTTGATTTCGCCAATTATGAAGCGAAGTTCAAAGCGCTAGCCGATCAGAAACGACTGCAAATTATGTACGAACTGACTCAGAAGGGGAGCGTCTGCGTTTGCGATCTCGTAAATATCGTAGATATGCCGCAATCTAAGCTGTCCTATCACCTGAAAATCCTACTTGATGCTGACTTAATTTTGCGTGAGACGAGAGGAACCTGGAATTACTATGAATTGAATCATGCAGAGGTCAATCGATTGCTTTCTCCTGAACTGTGCTGCATTTTTCGTAAGATGGACGATCGCCCGAACGGTTGCTGTTCTTGAACCTTGGAGACCGGCTTTCTTTTGTTCGATTAATCAAATATTTTTGATATAACTTCGAATAGGAGATGATTTCATTGAATCAAGTTCAATACGATGAAGTTCGTCAGCATGTGCGTAACCGTTACAAGCAGATAGCGATTCAAGACGTTTCGAATACAAGCTGTTGCTCACCAAGCACCTCGTCGTCAAGTTGTTGCGGTGAAGTGAATGAGGTATCCTCCAAGCTAGGGTATTCCGATGAAGAACTCTCAATCGTTCCAGAAGGTTCTAATCTCGGACTCGGTTGCGGGAATCCTCAAGCTATTGCCTCGATTAAAGAAGGGGAAACCGTTCTCGATTTGGGTAGCGGAGCTGGTTTGGATTGTTTTCTCGCGGCTAAACAAGTAGGGGATACAGGGAAGGTTATTGGTGTCGATATGACCCCCGAAATGATTAGCCGAGCTCGGAACAATGCTGCTAAGAACGGACATTCGAATGTTGAATTTCGGTTGGGTGAGATTGAATTCTTGCCTATTCAGTCTGAGGGTATCGATGTAATCATTTCGAATTGTGTGATTAATCTATCGCCTGATAAGCAGCAAGTCTTCCATGAGGCTTTCCGTGTATTGAAATCAGGCGGTCGATTAGCTGTTTCCGATATTGTGACAACAACAGAGTTGCCGGCAGAAATGAAAAGTGATCTAGATTCTTTAGCGAGTTGCATTTCGGGCGCATCAAGCATCGAAGAAGTCGGAGAAATGCTTCGTAAGAGCGGATTCGTCAATATCAGCGTTGAACCAAAAGACGAATCGCGAGAGTTCATTAAGGATTGGGTTCCTGGTGCAAATATTAATGAATATATACAATCTGCTGTCATTAAAGCAATTAAGGCATAAACAAGAAAATACTGATTCGGAAGCGAACGGACAGAATTGTTTGATTTACCCTCCTTTGTTAAACTGAAGTTGAATCCTGATAATGGATGTGGGAGAAAACCAGGAAGGGGAGTCCGTGGTATGGCAAAGATCGTTTTCGCATTGAACCAGTCTCTGGACGGGTTCGTCGACCACACAGCATTCCAGCCTGACCCCGTGCTATTCCGTCATTTCATCGACGATGTACACAACCTGACGGGCAGCCTGTATGGGCGCCGTATGTACGAGACCATGCGGTATTGGGACGGAGACCATTCTCAGTGGGATGGGCCGGAAAGGGAATACGCAGCAGCGTGGCAAAGCAAACCGAAGTGGGTGGTGTCGAGGACGTTAAAGTCCGTCGGGCCGAACGCTTCTCTGATCGAGGGCGATCTCGCAGCGGCCATTCGCGGGCTGAAGGCCCAACATGAAGGGGAGATTGAAGTATCCGGTCCGGAGTTGGCGCACAGTCTATCGGAGCTCGGTCTCGTTGATGAGTATCGACTCTATCTCCATCCAGTCGTGCTGGGGCACGGCAAGCCGTTTTTCGCCGGTCCCCGGCCTCCGCTGAGCCTCGTGGCAAGCGATCGAATTGGCGAGCAGGTGATCAGGTTGACCTACGTTCCAGTTTAGTTGTGTGCGATTCTCAGATAAGTTGCTAATCATCGCGAAGAAGACGCCGGGGAAGATGCCCAGCGTCTTTCTTTTTGAACCCTAGTACGAGCGTGATCACCGTTAGCCTTAACCTTGTGCCGCATCCATATTCATGTAGTTAATGGCCCACAGATGGCCGTCCAAGTCCACGAAGCCCCAATGATACATGAACCCATGATCTTCAGGTTCGGCGTGCAATTTCCCGCCCAAGGAGACCGCGGTATTCACGATTTCATCGACCTTTTCCCGGCTCTCGAAGGCCAATGCGATCGTCATCTGCGCATAATTGCTCGTATCGACCGATTCCTTCTCCGTGAGCGTATTAAAGAAGGCTTGATTGATCAGCATGACCTGCAGGTTGTCTCCGAGCACGAAGGCTACCGAATTCTCGTTATCGGGGAATTGCGGGTTGAGCTCGAATCCGAGCCTGGTGAAGAACGCTTTCGATTGTTCTACATTTTTTACAGGCAGGTTGAAGCTCGTGAATGCGGACGTTAATGCCATTTTCAAAACACCTCTTCGTCAAATTAGTTTGTGTTCATTTATGCCTTCGTTTATGTAGACGACAGCCGATCCGGAAGTTCATCGGCCTCATGGATTCAAGCATCATTATTCTTGACTTTCCCCTGCACGGGAAACTGTATACTCATATTATGTTATGGATTGGAGATGATATTTTGTTCAAAATCAGTGCATTTTCCAGGCTAAGCAAGGTCTCCCTTAAAACACTCCGTTATTATGACCAGATTGGAATACTTAAGCCGAGAAAAGTAGATCACGAAACAGGCTACCGGTATTATTCTGCAGATCAGCTTCTTGAGCTCAACCGGATTCTAATTTACAAGGAATTAGGTTTTACATTGCCCCAAATTACACAGCTGCTTCAGGAAGATATTACATTGGAGAATATTCAAGGCATGTTTAAGCTGAAGAGAAGCGAAATCCAGCAAATTATCGATACGGAACAAGCTAAACTTGCCAGGATTGAGGAGCGTATGCAGCTTATTGAAAGAGAAGGACAGTTCGAAACGGGCCAAGAGATCAGAATCAAAGCAGAAGGTGCTCAAATATTTCTTTTTCAAAAAGCATTCGGAAGAGAAGAAGACATTCCAGAGTTATTTCGTCAATTGGATCTGTTAGTAACGACGGAAATTCGGCAGCTGATTCAAGGCCCACAGGTTGTTCTGTGGAAAGACATCGACGGAAAAGAGGATGAGTTCGAGTTTGAGGTCGGGTATTTTTTAACCTGTGAGTTGCTCTCACCTCCAGAGCCATTTGAGCTACGAATTCTTCCTCCTGAACCGATGATGGCCACAATGGCTTTTCATTCAAATTCAAAATTTGATGGTGCGGCCTGTGTTCATTTAGCGAAATGGATTGAGAAAAATAAGTATCAGATCAAAGAAGACGAATCTGGTAGGGAACTGTACTTGCCATTATCTCTAGAACGAGATGCACAATTCATCGAAATACAAATTCCAATACTAAATAAATAACAAAAGAAGGTGGAGGGAGTGGAGTAAATTGAAAAATAAAGGGATCATCTACGTCTTGGCACTGGCAGTTTTTTTGATTGGAACCATTGAATATATTATTACAGGAGTCATTGAAATGATCGCTTTGGACTTAGGGGTATCTACTTCCGAAGCCGGATTACTTGTCACGGTGTTTGCTCTCGCTGCGGCCATTGTCTCTCCCATTTTGATCACACTTACGATCAATGCAGATCGCAAGAAACTACTAATGGTAACCCTTAGTGTATTTATTGTCAGCAACGGCATAATGTTTGCAAAAGCTGCTTATGAAACATTGCTATGGATACGAGTAATCCAGGGAGCTAGTGGAGGAATGGCTACCGTTGTAGCCATGGCCATAGCGACACGATTGGTGGAACAAGAAAAAAGGGGCAATGCCATCGGTATCATTTTGATGGGGCTTAGTGGTTCACTAGTGCTCGGCGTTCCCATAGGCACATTTTTTAGTGAGATGTTTGGCTGGAGAGTTCTATTTATTTTAATTAGTGGTTTAAGTGTTCTTCCATTATTTATTATCTATAAAAGGGTCCCGGCAATCAATGAAGAAGAAAAGGTTACCATCAGCAAGCAGCTTTCTATTCTTAAAAATCCTACTATTCTCATAGCCTTAGTAATTACGTTATTCTATGTCGGCGGCTATGCTACAATATTTACATATATTACGCCTTTCTTGCAAGAGACATCCTCACTTTCCATGACTGAAATTAGCAGTGTTCTGTTTCTAGCAGGCATTTGCAGCTTTATGGGATCAAAAATGGGCGGACAATTGGCAGATGCAAAGGGGGCGAAATTTGCCATTCTTCTCGGGCTTCTGTTACAAGGGGTCACGCTTCTCTTATTCGCACTAGCCGGCGTCCATCTATTGGTATTAATTTTGGTTTTAATGATTTTTATGTTAGCAACTTGGAGTATCTCCCCGGCCCAACAACTATATCTGGTTACTCTGGCGCCTCGAAATCCAGACATTGCTCTTAGCGTAAATACGTCTTTCATTCAATTTGGTTTTGCGCTGGGGTCTGGATTAGGCGGGCTTGTCATCCGTCATACCTCTGTTCTGTATTTGAATTGGCTGGGTTTTGCCGCTGTAAGCACAGCATTATTTCTTGCCATCTTACTATTTAAATTGGCGAAGGGCAAACGGTGGAGCAACCTCGCTGACGAAAGAAGTTCTTAGCTTAGGAGGAGTCTATATGATATTAGAAAAAGTTATAAATAGAATTGTAATACAAAGTGAATATAAGGATTTTGTTGATAAGTATATAGATAATATACTTGCCGAATTTAAAGGTAAGATTCATAGCATTTATATGTGTGGCTCGATTCCAAAAGGAACTGCTAAACCTTTTAAGTCAGATGCAGACTTTACTATTGTATGTGTAAATCCCAAAGATATTGATTACGAAAGATTGTCAAATATTAAAGACAGGCTTTTGGAAGAATATCCAGCAGTAACTAAGATTGATACGATAATTTGCTCGATAGACGATGTATTAAGTAAACCAAATGAGTGGGGTTTTTGGGTTAAGATAATTTGTGTTTGCGTATATGGTCATGACGTTGGTGAAAAAGTACCACCGATAATTATTTCTCCAGAGTTTATTTTGGACTTAAATGCAGAGACCAAGGAGGAAGTAGATCGTATACATAGTTTACTTTCTAATGCTAGTGATAACACAATGAAAACTAGATATATTAAAGGTTACTCTAAGAGATTAATTCGTGCATTATACTCTTTGGTTTTAGAGGATACAGGTGTATGGCAAGATGACATTATTGAGATGAAGAATGCCATATTAAACTATTGTGAGGTTGACTCCGCTTTAGTTGATTATCTGTATGCTTGTTACTTGGATAGTAATGTACTTGTTGAAGAGTTTTTGGGAATTGCAGATGAAGTATATAGCCATTTTGAGAACGCGTTAAATGCAATGAGGAGTGAGTAAGAAATTGTCGGGTGACAAGAACATTGTCCGATGCGTGTTTTAGAGGAGAATCGGCCAATGTTCAACCGACAAGGAGCGACTAAAGGGCTTTTGACGCATTGCCGACATATGTATAAAATACGGGTTTTGTGAAAAAGTAATACGGAGGAAATGAGGTCCCGCGATTTCGCATAATTCGGGACTTCGGCTCCGTCCGTAAACTTAACCTCTAAATGTTACCTCTATACTATGTTTAGTGATAGCATACTTATTTCTTTTCTCCCTTACTGTTACGAGGCTAAGTCCTTCTGAAAAATATTCTAGCCTCTGATACTGATCGCCTAGATCTATTAGTTCCATATTACGTTTCAACATTTTAATGTTTTTCTTTTCATAAACGAACGCTATTCCTTCAATAAAACAAGATGCGTTTGTATATTTGGGTTCAATCTCAAATTCACCCTTTGGATTTAGATAGCCCCATGTCTTTCCAAGTTTGACCGGTGCTAACTGATCAGAAAAATCCTCAGCGTCATTGAATATGGTGTCTATAATGATTTCTCCTTCTTTATTTATGTATCCGAATTTATTACGCTTTATTATAATTGCAAATCCGTCGTGAAAATCACCCGCATAAGCAAATCGCGGTGTTATCACGATTTCACCTTGGCGATTAATATAACCGATCTTACCATTAACTTCTATTTGAGAAAGCCCTTCAGAGAAGCAAATATAACGGTCAGATATCGGATCGATTACATATTCGCCAGCTGTGTTGATACATCCGTACTTACCTGATACGTGGTGTTTAACAGATACAATACCATCTCTGAAGTGCATCGTATTATCATAAACCTTATCATGAATAAAATTGCCATTAACATCGATGAATGCTATTCCACCTGCACTGCTTTCAGTTACGGTGGCGTAGCCTTCTGAAAAGTCGTAGGCATAGTCAAATCTGGGAGGAATAACCACGTTTCCTTGCATGTCTAGATAGCCAAACTTACCATTAGTTTGGAACAGCGCCCGGCCATCACTAAAATTACTTACATATAAAATGTTCGTTTCCAGAACTGTTTCACCCGAACAAGAGATGAATCTTGTCTTATTATCAAGTCCAACAGCAGCTATACCATTTCTAAAGGATGTTGCATAATCGTATATAGGTGGGATGACTTGGTTGCCCTTGAGGTCGATATAGCCATGCAATATAAATCACTCCTATTATTCCATTAAAACAAATCGTTTCTATCCTAGTCCGCCTCGCCTTTAATCACTCTTTCTCAAAAAACTCTTTAGCGTACTCCACAACGCCTCGTACATCCGTAAGGCCGCCGTCAATCAGCTCCGCTGCCATGAAGTGATCGTCGGATACTTCGAATGGCGCTTCGATACCATATTGGCTGGCTTTCTTGTAGCCGAATTTCGGATAGTACGCATCATGGCCTAAAACTATGGAGCCTTTATAACCAAGCTGGGCAGCGATTTTATGGCCTTCCGTGATCAGCAGCTTTCCTACGCCTTTGCTTTGCATTGCTGGCCGTACGGATACCGGAGCAAGCGCAATCAAAGTTTGATTGCCTACGTGTACTTCCGTAAATAAAATGTGACCCGCGATTTGGCTATCGTATTCCGCTACAAGCGACAACTCCGGAATAAACTTCGTCGAATTTCTAAGCCGGTTTACCAGGTTATGTTCATCATGGTCTGAGTAATCGGTATCTTCAAAGGCTTGTTGTATTAATTGATAAACTTCGCTAATATCTTCATTCTGTTCTCGTCTAATTATGATATGCAATATTTAACCCCCTTAAATAATGGATCAATCTCAATCATAATAGCGAACAGTTCAACCGATGTGTGGCAATGCAAACAAGGAAAACCTTTCCTTCATAGTATACTCTAAAAATAGAGAAACCTCTCTCTACTTGGCTGTGAAATCCAAATAAAGGGAGGTTCTTTTTGCATTTATTGCGGACTGCGCTCGCCCGATCCCGTGCAGAGCAATTGGCCATCGAATGACCGCCATTCTCCCGCTGCCAGATCTACCTCTACCGCCCGATCTCCAAAGTGCAGCCGCGTCTTGATCGGAGACGTCGCACAGACAGTCGCCTCCGTCAGACGGCCGTTCTCCCATGCCGCGGATACTTCAACATTGCCTCTTGCCCGCAGCCCCGAGTAGCGGCCGGCGGACCAACTGCCTGGAATCGCCGGCAGTAAGTGAATGTCTCCCGCATGGCTTTGCAGCAGCATTTCGCCAATCGCGGCCGTGCCGCCGAAGTTGCCGTCGGCTACGAAGATGTACGTTTCCGCTCCGGCGATGCCCGGCTTCGAGAACGTCAGCAGATTGTCGAAGCAGAGCTCTCCGACCAAATAAGCGAGCTGCTTGCGAGCTTCGTCGCCGTCCATCAGACGGGCGCGTCCGGCAGCGAACAATGCGAGCGTGAACTCCACGTCTTCGAGGCCCGATGCGCGCTGGCGGTTATCCAGCGTCTTGCGAACTGCGGCCGCGAGCTCAGGCGTGCCGTCCGGCGTAATCTCGTGACCGGGATACAGTCCATACAGATGGGATAAATGACGGTGATCCGGCTGCGCCTCGCCGTAATCTTCCAACCATTCCTGCAGCTGGCCGAGACGACCGACCGCAAGCGGCGGCAGCTTGTCCAACGCCACGCGCAGACGTTCCCGAAGTTCCGCGTCCTCGCCCAGTTTTTCCGCCGCTGCGGCGCAGAAGTCGAACAGCCTCCGAATGAGCATCGTATCCATCGTCGAGCCCACCGACATCGTACGGGACTGTTCCTGTTCGCCACCGGTCGGGAAAAAGCTGTTCTCAGGCGAGTTCGAAGGACCGGTCACCAAATATCCGTTCTTCGGATGCACTGTCATGTAGTCGAGGTAAAACTCGGCGGCTCCCTTCAGCACGGGGTAAGCGCGATCCCGCAAGTAAGCGTCGTCGAGGCCGAATTCGTAACGCTCGATCAGCTGCATGGCCAGCCACAGTCCGCCGGTTACGTTGAGCCCCCACGAATAATGCCAACCCGGCGCTGCAAAGCCCCAAGCATTCGTAAATACGTGCGCCACCCAGCCGTCGCACCCGTAGAAATCTTTGGCCGCCACCTTACCGGCTTCAGCCAACCTCTCCAGGAACGCCAGCAGCGGCTCGTGAGATTCGGCCAAATTGGCCGTCTCTACCGGATAATAATTCATCTCCGTATTGACGTCCAAATGGTAGTCGCAGCTCCAGGCCATACGGTTCGCTTCTCCGTCGTTCCAAATGCCCTGCAGGTGCATCGGCAGCCGTGAATCCTCCCGGGATCCGGCGATCGTCAAGTAGCGTCCGTATTGGTAGAACAGCGCGAACAGTTGCGGATCTTCGGACGCTCCGCCTTCGCGCAGCAGCGCCAGACGACGATCGAGCGGCAGCAGCTCGCTATCGGACGAACCCAACTGGAGCGATACCCGTCCGTACAGGCGGCGATAGTCCGAGACATGAGCTTCCCGCAGCCGGTCGAATCCGAGCTCGGCCGCCTTCGCGACTCGCTGCGCCGGTTCGTGCGCCCAATCGTCTCCCGATCTTCCGTAGTCCGTGGATACGGCGAGGAAGACGAGAGCTTCGTCCGCATCCCGGACGATCAAGCGTCCAGCCTCGATGCGAAGCGTACCGCCCGTAAGGCGAATCCCTACCTTTCCCCGTGCCTCGACGCCGCATTGGCCGTCGCTGTGCATGTTCTCGGTCGCCTTCCCGCCGAAATCAAGCGCATCTCCGCTGTCTGCAGCGGACACGGAGAACGTCTCCGTGCTGCCTGCGATGTCCAGCTCGAACGATAATCCGCCGCTTTGTTCCGCACGGATGCGGGAGACGATAACGCCGTCCGGATGAGACGCGAACATTTCCCGTTCGCAGAAGCGTCCACCCGCATCGTATGAGGAAGCGCGCACGATCGCTTCCTCGAGATCCAGTTCCCGAGAGATCCGCTGCCCCGCGCGATCGAATCGAAGACGAACCTCGCACAGTGGCATATTCGTGCCGAAATTTCCTTTGTCCGGCTGCAGCAGCTCAGATACGAGCCGTTCGCCTTCCTCGTAATCGTCCGCGAAGAAACGTTCCCGCATTCGCTGCAAGTCGCGCTTGCCCCCGGATCGGCTGGGCGTCCGTTCGCTTTTGCCGGACCAATACGTCGTTTCCGTTATGCTCCAGATTTCCGTTCCCTCGTCCGCCTGAACGACGGCCCCGAGGCTTCCGTTGCCGATCGGGAGTCCTTGCGTCCATCGCTTTGCCGGACTGTCATAGATGAGCTTCATATTCGTTTCCGCTCCTCGCACACATTGTATAAATAATCCGCTTTTTGATTCTTCCGACTTTTCATAAAGTCGCTTTCATCGTATCATTATACTCGGAACATGTATTTATCGAAGCTTCCATTTATTTATCAAATAATCCGGTAAATGAATGGCGGATAAGCGCGATTCGGGAGGCGGAATATGAACAATAAGCTGACGGAAATGACCCCGTACGTTGGGGACTATATGCCTTACTTGTACGACGGGAGTTCGAATGAAGGGCTGCGTACCTGCAACGTCTACGCAATCCATCTGTTTCCGGAAGGACCGGGCGAAATGGAGGTAGACGGCAAACGTTATCCGATCGCCAAGCGGACGCTTGTGTTTCTGCGCCCCGGGCAGCCTCACGCTTTCCATATCTCCCCTCGCCAGCCGCTGTCCTCCTACAACCTGTATTTCGATCTCTGGGAACGAGACAATCCTCGTTCGCTGAACCGAACCTTTTTCCGCTACCCGGAACGATACCAGCCAACCACCGGCACGCCCGAGCCGCGCTGCGACGAATTGGACGCCCTGCCGAGCGTATCTACGCTGCAGCCGTTCCCGCTGTTGTTCGACCTGTTCCAGACGATCGCCAAACAGTTCGACGAGTTGAGTCTGTACCGCGCAGAAGCGATTAACAGCCTGTTCTATTCCTGGATGCTCAGCTGGAACAACGCGCTGCATACGAGGCAGCCGAGCGATTACCGCATCGTCCGCCTGCTCGCCAAGCTGGACGCGCATCCCGAACTGCGCGAACCCGTCGCCGACTGGTGGAAAAGCTGCGGTCTTAAGCGAACCTACTTCCACGAGCTGTTCCTGCGTGAAACCGGGCTTACGCCCAAAGCGTACCAGCACAAGCAGCTCATGCGCCGAGCGGCTCATCTGCTGCAAGAGAGCGACGCCAGCATCACGGCGATTGCCGAGAAGCTCGGTTACCCGTCGATTCATCCGTTCAGCCGCCATTTCAGCGCTTATTATGGAACAAGCCCCCGTCAATTCCGCCTGAACCCCATGCCTCGACACCGATGAAAATAGAAGATGCATCTATCTCCCGGAGACTGCGAAGGAGATAGATGCGTTTTAGTGTCAGGACAGTCGAATTATTCGCACAGCTTACGGTGCGTAGCCGCGCCTTGATGGTTCGGGTCGAGCGCCAAGGCGGCGTCCAATTCTTCTTTCGCCCGATCGTAACGGCCGAGCCCGATCCAGCCCAATCCCATCATATAGCGGCAGTGAATTTCGTTGCGCTTGTTGAGATCGTCCTCGAATACGAGGAAGTCCGGAAGCGATACGGCGAAGTAGTCGAATTTCACGTCGTCGAACAGATGCTTCTCTCCGTATTCGATCAGCTTGTTGAAGCGGCGGCGCGCCTCCGAGTCGTTGCCGAGCTTCTGCCAAGCCATGCCCTGGTAGAAAATCATATCGGGCGGTTGATCATTGTAATACATCGCGCTTGTCGGTTCCTCCAGCCCTTGGGAAGCGACGGCGAAATGTTTGCGCGCTTCTTCCGGCTCATTCATTCCCAGGTAGGCGCAGCCCAGGTAATAGTAGATATTGTTCTCTTGTGCGCCGGAGAGCTTGCCTTCGCCCAGATTTTCCGGGTAGACGAGCGCTTCTCTCAACAGGCCGGCCGCCTTCTCGAAGCGCCCTTCCTCCATCTCGCGCTTGGCCCATTCGACACGGGACAGGACGTGCTGTCCGGTCGTTTTGCCTTCGCCGCCTTCCCACGGATGGAATTTGCGTACGGCAAGCGCCGCGGCGGCTTCTTCATGGCGTCCGAGCGCGTTCAGCAGCGCCACCCGTTCCAGATACAAGTCGTCCCGTTTCCCGACCAACTGGGCATGCGCCTCCAGCTTCGACACGCGCTCCGCAGCCGGACGGCCGATCTTCTTGTACAGCTGGTCGAGCTCGTACAGTACGCGGGCGTCGTCGGGACCGCAGGCGAACGCCGTCTCCAGCGAACGCAGCGCCGCTTCGGCGTCCCCCAGCTTATTGTAGTACGCGAGGGCCAAATTCCGATGCACGGTGGCGAAGCCGGCGCAGGACGAACGAATCGCCGCTTCCCAGCTCGCGATCGCCTCGCGATGACGCCGCTTGTCGTACAGCCAGTTGCCGAGATAATAATGCGCATAACCGTCCGCCTCGTCCGCGCGAATCGCGCTTTCCAGCGCCAGCAGCTCGAACAGCGTGTTCGGGAAGCAGTAATCCGGCTTCGCCGATCGTCCCGCCGCGCGATGTTCGGCGGCTTTGGCCGAATCGCCGGCCCTTTCGTACAGGTAGCCGAGCCCGTAATGCACCGTCGGATACGCCGACGCCTCCGATCCGGACAGGCGCAGCAGCTTCGTCAGCACGCCGATCGCTTCGGTGTACAAGCCCGCTTCCGCATAATCCGCGGCCAGGTTCATATAGTTGTGCGCATCGTTCCTCATCAGCCGAGCCAATTCCGCCTCGGCATCTTCCGCCCGGGCGCTGTCGCCGAGAGCCGCCAGTGCCAGTCCGCGCTCCCAGGCCGATCCGAAATCGAGCGTATCGAGAGCGATCGTCTCTTCCGCGTAGGCGACCGACTTGGCCAGCTTGCCCAGCTTCCGCAGAAGCGCGGCGCGCAGATGGCGAGCCTTGTAGTTATGCGAATTACGCACGAGTCCGCGGTCGACCAATTCGAGCGCTTCCGCGTAGTTTCCAAGTCCGGCGGCGATGCGTGCCAGCGAGAAATAGCCCGCGTCCTGCCAAGCCGACGACCAGGTCGCCTTGTAGAACGCCGCGAACGCTTCCTCCAGGCGGTCTTGCAGCTTCAGCGCCAAGCCGAGCTGATACAGCGCTTCACTGTCGTAAGGGTTCGGATTGCGCCACGTCAGCGACTTCACCGCGGCGCGGAAGCATTGTTCCGCGTCGGAGAACAGCCCTCTTCGCAGCAGCAGCGTGCCGTATGCGACATTAATCCGGATGTCCGACGGATCGCGCTTCAGCCCTTCGAGATAATAAGCTTCCGGCTCGAACGTGGCATGCCGGTACTGCTCCAGATGCAGGCCCGCCAAGTACAGCTGCTCGTTCGTCCGCAGCTCCTCGGGAGCCGGCAGCGGCTTCGCGGCCTCCGGCACTTGCTCGATCGACGGCTTGGCCGGGCGGTACGAGATCAGCGTGCGGCCTTCGCGATCGCGAACGGCTACGATCAGGTCGTGCGCCCGATCTTCCTCGTCCAGCGGCACGATCGACTTGAACGTCGACGTCGGCGACAGCACGACGGTCTCCAGCAAATAGACGCGCTTGCGCCCGCGAAGCTCGACGACCGCGTCGGCGAATATGCTCGTCGCATAAGCCATAACCGTCGCCTGCCGGGTCGATTCGTCCACCTCCAGGTTAACCGCCGCGTCGATCGACGCGTTTTTCACGACTCCGATTTCCTTGTACGGCATGAAATACTGCTTAAACGACTTCTCCTCGTAAGGCGCAAGCCAGGTGAAATCCGGCTGGTTATCCGTGTAGACGCCGGTCATCAGCTCGATGTACGGTCCGTCCTCGTCGGTCAGGTTGCGGTCCCACGCCTGGCCGAATTCGCCGTTGCCCCACGTCCACTGCTTCTTCCCCGGGGAGACGTGGTGGTTCGCCACGTGCAGCAGTCCGGCCCGAACGCCGTGATCGTAGCCGCCGACGAAGTTGTAGTCCGACTTGTACGCCATGTAAGAGGTCGGGACCGGAATGTTGCGGTAGCGCGATATATCGACGCCCTCGGAGTAGTCCTGCTTGTAATAAGTGCCGGTCGCGATCGGAAAACGGGAAACGTCCCGCTTGCCGTGGTCGAATACGGCGGTGACGTCGGGAGGAAACACCGATTGCGTATGATCGTTGACAGCTACGGCGGGGTTGGCCCACCAGAGGAACGTCTGCGGCATCGACGTGCGGTTATACAGCTGCGCCGAGATTTCCAGATAAGCTTTGCCCGGATACAGCGTGAAGCCTGTCGTCACCTTCGTGCCGTACATGCGGTCGATCTCGCTCACCCATACCGTCGCGCTTCCGTCGTCGTTTTCGGTCAACCGGTATTCTACCGGACCGTAGGTGTTCGGCCGGTGATGCTGCGGCCAGTTGAACTCGATGCCCCCGGATATCCACGGCCCGGCCAACCCGACCAGTGCCGGCTTGATCACTTGATTGTAGTAGACAAAGTCGTAATCGTTCGTCTTGTCCAGCGCCCGGTAGATGCGTCCGCCAAGCTCCGGCATCACTTCGATGCGCACGTATTCATTTTCAAGCACGACGATCCGGTACGTCTGCGTCTGCTTGTCGTCCATGATCTTGTCGACGACGGGATGCGGATACACTTTGCCCGAGCTTCCTTGGTACACCCGCTTCTCCAGAAACATCGGATTGCGGTCCGGTTCTCCAATACCGTAGGTCGGAATATCGACCAGTTGTTCCTTGATCGTAACGGTCATAAAAATATCACTCCTTATCGAATCTGTATCTCTAATGTACGCCGTAAACCTATGCAGGCCAATCGACGGAATTCGGTTTATGATGGAGGATATTCGGATTTATGTAAAATGGTATTCCTAAAGATCCAGCGATCCGTTTATAAAAATGAACGATTTTCTGAAAAAAGCGAAGAGGCTGTCCCATAAGTAAGGGCGTACTAGATGATCGATGAATCGAAAAGGAGCTGTCCCATAAGTCAGGCAACAAGTATTATCGAGTTAGAATAGGGGTATATATCTCCCGAAGAGCGAAGCGCCTGCCTCATACGGTCATGAAATTACCCTGTCACGGGTTAATCGATTCCAAATTTCATGGCCGCGCTTCGGGGTCCCCGGAAAGTAATCGGCATAAGCTGCGAAGCTTCTCGTCACTTTCTGGGGTACATTGTAGCGTAGGGAGATATATACCCCGTTCTTATTCATCGATAATACCAGTTGTTGCCCTCTGACCTCTTTTGGGACAGCCCCGTACACGCTCATGCATCGATCATCGTCCAGTACGCCTATTTGCACTTATGGGACTGCCTCTTCTTCACATCGATTGCGCGTCCGTTACTTATAGATCGTAAAGATCAGATCCCGATTGCCGCTGCTCTCCGTCGACCAAGTGACGCCGCCGTCCGTCGACAGCCGCTCGAACCCTCCCGGGTACGGATTGCTGTCGCTGTAGGCGAACCCGTATTTGTTATTCGTCGAGGCGTCGTCGATCGTCTGCGGGGAACGCAGCACGATTCCGTACTTCTTCGTCGTATCGAGTCCGGTCAGCCGCGGATAGATCGAATATGGCGTCGCGGATCCCGGAATGTTGTAAGGATGCAGCGAAGCGCTGAACAGCTTCTGCACCGGATTGTCGCTGCCGTCCAGCAGCACGATATCGATGTACAGATTATCCTCCGGAATTTTGTTCACATAACTCTCGTACAGATAGAGATCCAGCTTCGGCAAGCTCGATTGCGTAATCGTAAACGTCTGCAGCCGCTGAATGCCGGCGCGAATGTCCGGATAGACGGAATAGGAAGCTCCGCTGACATCCTGATCGATCACGTACCCGGTGTTGCCGGAGACGTTGTAAACCTCGATCTCGTTAATCGAAGGAATGAATCTCGCCTTGTTGACGTACAGCCGGACTTTGGAGGCGCTCACGGTCGGAAAATCGAATATTCTGCGGTCGCCGATCGTAAAGCCCTTCGTCAAGTCGACGTAGCTCGATCCGTTCCAGTATTGCAGCGTATACGTGTCGATCTGGAAGTTCTGGCTGCCGTACGCGTACTCGTACACGACGACGCGGTTAACGCTTTCGGTCGTTCCTAAGTCGATCTCGATCCATTGGTTGCCCGTCGTCGCGTTCTCGGCGCTCCATCTCGTCGCCTGGCTGCCGTCCGTCACTTTGGACGCTTCGTATCCCGCTTGCGCGGACCAGGTGGACGAGGCGCTGGCTGTTTTGCCTGCGGCCAGATTAACAGCTGGAGACGGCCAGGCGCTGCTCTGCGTCGAAATACGGACGATGATCGATTCGCCCGGCTTCAGCGTTCTGGCGTAGCTGCCGGAAAACGCGCCCAGGTTCGTGCGGCTGTACAGCTCCGTCAGCGTATACGTCGCGCTCGGGTTCAGACCGAGGTCGCCGAAGTTGACCGTCAGCGGCAGCGGATTGTTCATGTCCCAGTTGGACAAGCCGACGTACCGGTCTCCGTTGTCCGCGGTCTGGTAGATCATCGCCGGCGAATGCTCCAGCTTGTGATAGAAATTCGTCATGGAGACGGGTCGCGCCGCTTTCCCGGCCTTGACCAGATCGAGCAGGTCGGAGTTGAACAGCGTCTTCATGCGGTCTTCGGAAATGAACGGAACGTTGTCGCCGATGAGCAGATGGCCTCCGCCCATGATGATCGCGGTCGCCAGCAGCGTGCCTTCGTTCAGCGTCATCTTGTTGAAGCCGTCGATGACGTTTTCCGGGAACAGCATGTCGGGATCGTTATAGGCGTACAGCGTGCCGTTCGTCCACCAGGACGCCGCCGTGTTCAGCGCCTGGCGCTCGATGCCCGGATACGACTCCAGCCCGATCGTCGTGTCCACCCCGGTTCTGCGCCCGTGGGCGTATCCGGAAGGCAGCAGCGGTGCGATAGATTCGTTGATGTAGATGTCCTGAGGCGCGGCCAGCAACGTATCCCGCATAATCTCCATGCCGATCCGGTAAGCTTGCATACCGTTTTTCGTCGAATCGTAGAAGCTTCCCTCGTACATGCCCAGATCGATGAAATCCAGCTTGACGTAATCGAAGCCCGGCTCGACGTGCTGCGTCTGCATGATCCATTCCACATAAGCCTGGCCTCCGGGATGCGTGGCGTCGACGATATACGTGTCGATGTACGACCGGATCGGATCGCCGTTGCCGTCCTTGAGCGCGATGTCGCCGAACGTGTACGATGTTCCCGGCACGGTGTCCGTCAGCTCGTCGAAAATCGCGAACGGAGCCGAATACGTGCCCGCCTTCATCCCCTTGCCGTGTACGTAATCCGCAAAATCCTCCATGTTCTCCAGAGGCGTCTTGCCGGGGACGCCCTTGTAGCAGCAGTCCAAATTCATGTAGTTGTAGCCGAGCGATTTCAGATGGTCGTAGAAATAGTCCGTGAGCGGCAGCATCGCGTCCGCCGTGCCGTACGTGTAGTAGGCGTACCATGTGTTGAAGCCGATCGGCACATCGTCGTTCCACTCCAGCTTCGGTTCGCCTACCGCATACGCTTCTCCGAACGTCTCCAGCCCGTCGCGATAATCGGAGAAATAGCCGAGGAAAAACTTGTCGCTCGACACCGACGTTCCGCTCATTTTCCCGCCGGCGTTGTAAATTGAGAATCCGGTGAGCGGTCCGTTGGCCGAGCCGGCCTGAGCGAGATGCTGCATGCTCTTCCACTTCTGGGTCGTAGCCGCCCCGGCGACGACGCCCTTCTTGCTCGCATCGTCGAACATGGCCGCCACCCAGTAGCTTCTGCCGCTAAAAGGCGACCACGATTCTGGCTGCCCGTAAGGCCTGTCGTCCCCGTTCTGGCTGTACCCGAAATCGTGGACGGGAGCGACGCCGAAATCGTAATTGTTCGTATACGGCGTCGTATAGATGCGTTTGTCCGTGCCGGAGCCGATGTCCAGATTGTTCGCCGCGATCGGCTCCAGGAAGTCGATCGTCTGCGGCGACGCGCTGCTGACCGTCATGTCCGCGATGACGTAGGAGCGATCCTCGTACATGGCGATTCGCAGCGTCAGAGTCGATCCGGAAGCGAGCGCGTTCGTAATCGTCAGCAACTGGCCGTTCGCGCCGTAACCGTCCGTTCCAATCGACGTCCAGCTCGCCGTGCGGACGGCCGAATCGGTCGACTTGTACCGCGTCGCGCTGCCGTGAAGCGCATAATCGGAATAGAAATCCTGAATCAGAGTTGTGGCGCCTGCCGCGAACGTCCCCTTGCCCGTCGACAAATCGTAAGTGACGGTAATGTCGCCGTTGGAAGCGGTTACAACATTGCCGGTCTGCGAGACCGCCACCGCGGCCGCGAATGCCGGGCGTACTCCCGAAGGCAGCAGCGCCGTCAGCATCAGCGAGAAGAGCATTAACGCTTTAATGCCCCATTTTCTCATTAAAAATCCCTCCCGTAGGGTGATGATGAACGGGATTGTCCCGCTCTCGCCACCCATTTTACGACAGGGAATTATTCTTAAAAATCCAATATTTTGTGCAGATGATGTCCGCTTTTTTGTTTTCGGCCGCATCGGCCTCCGAATTTGTCAGCCTTTCACCGCTCCCGCGGCGATTCCTTTCACGATGAACCGCTGCATGAACAGGAAGAACAAGATGATCGGAATCAGCCCCATCACGGCATATGCGAAGGCCAGGTTCAGATCGCTGCTGTACTGTCCGAAGAAGAAGTATTGCTGCAGAGGAATCGTCCGGTACGCCTTCTCCTGCAAGTACAGAAGCGGCAGCAGGAAGTCGTTCCATATATACAGCGCGTTCAACACGAGCACCGTCGCCGTTACCGGCTTAAGCAGAGGCATGATGATCCGGATGAAAATGCCGGGCGTGGAGCAGCCGTCGATCCGCGCCGCCTCCTCGATCTCCCGCGAGACGCCGCGGACGAAGCCGGTGAAAAACAGTACGCCGGACTGCACGCCGAAGCCGCCGTAGATGACCACGATGCCCCAGTAGTTGTTCAGCAGATCGAACGTCTTGCCGAGTTGATACAGAGGCAGCATCGTCACCTGGAACGGGACCATCATCCCCGACAGGAAGAGCATGAAGAAGAAGGTGTATATCGGCTTGTTGCCCCTTGCGATTGCGTAACCGCTCAGAGCGGATACGACGAGAATAATCGCCACCGATAGGCTGGTCACGATGACACTGTTCACGAACGCGGTCGGATAATTCGACGTCTCCCAGGCGTGCGAGAAGTTGGACAGATTCAGACTCGGGGGCAGCGCGTAAAACGAATCGAACGTCTGCTTGGCGGTCTTTAATGCCATTAACAAAGCCACATACAGCGGAAACAGGAACACGACGGCGGAGACCGATACCACGGCCAGCACCAAAGCGCGCGTGATTTTCATTACACCTCCACCTCCCGCTTCCTGAAGATCGACACTTGCACGACGGTCACGATGACGAGAATAACGAAGAAGATCATCGACAGCGCCATGCCGTAACCGGCTTTAAACGAAGAAAACGCGTTCTTGTAAATGAACGTCGAGATGACCTCAGTCGCAAAGCCCGGTCCCCCGTTCGTCGTCACGTACACCAGATCGAACACTTTCAGCGAGCCCGTCAGGACAAGCAGCATGTTGATCGTCACCGACGGTCCGAGCAGAGGCAGCGTCACGCTGCGGAAGACGCGAAAAGGTCCGGCTCCGTCGATGCGCGCGCTCTCCGTCAGTTCGACCGGAATGTTCTGCAGGCCGGCGATATAGATGATCATGGGCGTGCCGACACCCTGCCAGACCGCGATGATAATCAGGCCGATCAATGCCTGGTCGGGATTGCCGAGCGGGCTGGTTACGTCGAGTCCGAAGGAAGAGAGCAGCTTCGGGAAGCCCTGGCTGTAGTTGTAGCTCCAGATAAAGCCCGCGAGCACGACCGAGATGACGCCGGGCAAGAAAAAGACGGTGCGGAACAGATTGCGCATCGGCAAGTAGCTGTCCAGCAGCAGCGCCAATACAATGGCGACGACATTGACGAGAATCGTAAGAATAATCGCGTATTTGAACGTATTTCCAAGAACCGTCCACAGGTCGGCGTCTTGGAAAGCATTTACGTAATTGTCCAAGCCGATATAAGTCAGCTTACGGGATACGCCGTCCCAGTTCGTGAACGAATAGCGCACACCCGCGACGAATGGCGCGATGACGGCGAACGCGAACAGCAGCACGCCCGGAACCAGGAACAGGATGTACCACATCTCGCGCCGGATCGTTCGTCCTAAGTTTTTCATCGGTTCCTCTCCCTTCCCGGCAGGAAGGGGCTGTCCCGCAGGCAATGCGTAAAACCATCGAGGGGAGAATTCTATTTCGATGATTTAGTTGCCTGACATACAGGACGGCCCCTTCGCGTCTTCAAGCCTCGAATTACTTGTGGTTTTTGGCTACCCAATCGTCGAGATCCTTGATGATGTCTTCCGGCGTCGCCTTGTTGAAAAACACTTTCTGCACATACTGGGTGAACTGCGTGTTCCAATCGATCGTTGTCGTGATGAACACTTGCGAGTTGTACAGATGGCCGTTATTGAAATACGGTTGAAGCTCCGTGACCGCCGGAGCGATGTCCGCCGACGCGCCTTTGACGTAGCTCAGCGTGTTCGTATTCTCGACCCATGCGTCTCCGCCGGCCTTGCTCGCCATGAAGGAGAGGAACTTGAACGCCGCTTCCTTGTTCTCGGAATTGCTGTTGACCGCCAGCGAAGCGTCCGGGTTGAACTCCAGCTTGTTCAGGCTCGGATCGTTGCTGAACGGATACGGGAAGTAACCCATGCCCGACTCGTACAGCTCCGGATTTTTCTTCTGGATGTCGGCCAGCGGCCATGTCCCCATGTACATCATCGCCGCTTCCTCGCGGGCGAACAGGTCGACCGCTCCGTTGTAATCGACGCCGAGCTGGTCTTTGTTGCCGAACTTGAACAAGTCGAGCGCGTGCGAGATCACCGTGTGGGCCGCAGGGTTGTCCGCGAACTTCGCCTGACCGGTCTCCAGCTTGTCGAAGAAGTCCGTTTGCCCGTCGATCAGCACCGTGTTGCTCGGGAAGTCGCGGCTCAGCCACATGCCAAGCGTCCAGCCGTCCTTCCAGCCGAGCGCGAACGGCGTCTTGCCCGCGTCCTTGATCTTCTGGGCCGACTCCATGAGCGCGTCGTACGTCGTCGGAATGTCGAGACCGAGATCGGCGAAAATCTTCTTGTTGTAGAAAACGGCGATCGGTCCGGCGTTCAGCGGCATAATGTAGTTCCTGCCGTCGGTCGCCTGCTCCGCGAGCACGCCCGGATCGAAGTTCTTCATGAACTCCAGGTCCGTCAGATCCTCCAGATAGCCGCCGTCATGATACAGCTTCGTCGCGCTGCCCGCATTAAGCGTGAACACGTCGACGATGTCGCCGCTGGCCAGCTTCGTCTTCAGCAGCGTGCCGTAGTCGTCGTACTTGACCGGCTGCACGTCGACGGTAATGTTCGGGTTTTCCGCTTCGAATTGTTCGATAATTTTGGCGATGCCGTCGGTCACGTCGCTCTTGAAGTGCATGAAAGAGATGGTGACCGGTTCCGCCGGTTCCGCGGCCGGCGCGCTTGCCGACTCGGTCGCCGGACTGTTCGAGCCGGAAGCCGACGGAGTCTGGGAGGCGGAGCCGCCGTCGTTCCCGCCGCCGCACGCGGACAGCAGGGCCGTCATCAGAGCGAAGCTTAGTCCGAAGCTCAGCTTCTTGTTCATATCGATTTCCCCTTTGCCTGAATATGCCGGATCGAGCGTCCTCGTCCTGATGCTCATATTACCGATCGCCCGAGTCTGCAGGAATAAAATAAATTGGGGAGGCGATGTTCAATTTTTTGACGTCGCGTCTTGCGTCGCATCTTGCGGCGCTTCCTCGGGGGCCGCCGATTCCCGGTATTCCGAAGGCGTCTGCCCCGTAAACTTCTTGAACACCTGACTGAAATACCTTTGATTTTCGTAGCCGACCAGCTCGGAGATGTCGTTGATCTTGCGCTCCGATCCGCGCAGCAGCTCACACGCCTTCTCCATCCGCTTGCGCGTCACGTATTCGATGAAGTTCTCGCCCGTCGCCGCCTTGAACTGCCTGCTTAAGTAGCTCGGGTCCAGATGATACCGCGTCGCGATATCGATCAGGCCGATGTCCTCGAAATAGTGCTCGTCCAGGTAGGCCGCGATATCGCGCATCGGATGATCGGCGGAGAGCGCCGCCTTGGCGCGAATATGCGCCTCGACGGCCACCGACAGCTGCGCGACGTAATCGAGCAGCGCGCTCAGGCTCGTCACGCTGTCGATGCCGCGCGGATCGGCCAGCAGCGGCCGGTCGGACGCGATCGACGGCCACTCGCTTCCGGCGGCGTCGGCCAGCTTGCGCAGCTCCTTCTGCGCTCCGCCGATCGTCAGCGTCCGTGCAGTCTCGGCCTTGCGCGCGAACTCGTCCAGCAGCCGACGGGCCGCGGAAGCTTGGCCGGCGGCGATCGCCTGCTGCAGCAGCTTGGCGTCGAAGCCGCCGAGCACTTCCGCAGTAGTGAAGCCCGAGACCGGTACGATGTCGGAATCGGACGCTCCTTCCGGCCCTTCCGAGGTTTGAACGGCGAACTCCGTTCCTTGCAGCGTATGGCGCCCCAGCAGGCCGCACGCTTCTTCGAACGCCTCCGGGAGCTGATCGAGCCGGTCGCGCGGCGCGCTTAATCCGACGATGGCTTGAAGCTCCAGCATGCGGGACACCGCTTCGTGGAACGGCAGCAGCAACCGGCGGACCGCGTCGCCGCCCGCTTCCGGTTCAGGCAGCAGCAAGCAGAGCCGCGTCCTGTCGTCCGATTTGTAGACGTACAGCGAAGCGTCCCGCGTCACTTCGTCCATCATATTTTCCACGCTGTACATGAGCAGGTCGGCATTGCTGTGGAACTTCGTCTCCGCCAGCTCGCGGAACCGGCGCAGCAGGCAGACGGCGAGCCGGTAGCGCCCGACCGGAGGATCGGCGAGCAGCTCCGCCGAGCGGGCGACAATATCGGCCGCATTCGCGATGCGCCGTCCCGTCACGTTCTGCAGGAACGTCTCCACCCGCACCTTGTGCATCTCGTTGGTAAGCTGCTGCCGCTGCTCGAAGCTCAGATGGCTGCGGCTCGCCTCCATCGCCTTGACCATCGCGTTCTTCAGATCCGCAAGCGATACCGGCTTGAGCACGTATTCGCACGCCTGATACGCGACGGCCGCCTTCATGTACTCGAACTGCGAGTGGCCGCTGATGACGATTACCTTAATATGGTTGTACCGGTGATACAACTGCTCGAGAAATTCCCGACCGTTCATAACCGGCATGTTCATGTCCGTCACGATGATGTGCGGCTTGCGGATCGGGATGAGCGCCAGCGCCTCCGCCCCGTTGCGGGCTTCCGCGACGACTTCGACGTCGAGCTGGAGCTCGTCGATCATTTTGCTGACGGACTTGCGTCCCCAAGGCTCGTCGTCGACGACCATGACGTTAAGCATGCGACTCTCCCCGCTTTCTGTATGGAATCCGGATGCATATTTCCGTGCCTTCGCCCGACTTGCTGTCAATGGTCAGCCCGTACGGATCGCCGTAGGCGAGACGGATGCGTTCGTGCACGTTTTTCAGTCCGATCGATACCCCGGCGAACACCTCCATCGACTTCGCTTCCAAGCTGCCGCGCAGGGCGGCCAGCTTCTCCGGCGGAATACCCGGCCCGTTGTCGCGCACCGACAGCACGATCTCGCCGTCCCGTGCTTCCGCCCGTACGCGAATGAGCAGTTGGCGGTCGTCCGGGCCGCGCAGGGCGTGGACGGCGGCGTTCTCGATGATCGGCTGCATGACGAAGCGGATGATCGGCGCATCCATCAAATTCTGCGGCACGTCGAACTCGATCTGCAGCGAATCCTCGAACCGGAACTGCTGAATGTACACGTAATTGCCCACGTGCGCCAGCTCCTGCCCGAGCGTCGATTCCGTATTGCCTTCGTAGAAGCTGTAGCGGAACAGCTCTCCGAGCGACCTGCACATCTCGGGAATATCGTAGTCGCCGATCAGCACCGCCTTGCCGCCGATCGTCTGCAGCGTGTTGTACAAGAAGTGCGGATTGATCTGCATCTGCAGCGCGAGCAGCTGCGCTTCCTTGTTCCTGAGCTGCATCTGATAGCCCTGCTCGATCAGCTCGCGAATCTTCTCCGTCATGAAATTGAAATTGCGCGTCAGCTCGGAAATATCGTCGCGGTACCGGTTAGGCTGGTTCAGCGCGACGTGGAAGTCCCCGTGGCGAACCCGCTTGATTGCTTGACCGAGCTGCTTGATCGGACGCGTAATGTACTGCTGCGCGAGCAGCGACAGCAGCGAAATGCACAGCATGGCGAAGACGAAAGCGCCGATGGTGATCAGCAGCGTATTGTCGCGGTGCCGCGCCAGTTCCTCGTTCGGATAGACGATCGTCAGCGTCAGGTTGCCGTTGTCCAGATAGGACGTGCCGACGAGCAGATCGCTGCGCTGCACGAACTGGATGACTTTCGGCTTGTTTCTCAGCTGCGCGTCGGGAACGGGGAACGTCGGAACGAGGTCGGCGTAGCTGTCGTTCGTATGGTAGAACGTCTCGCCGCGCGAGTTGCGGAGCACGACGACGTTCGGAGCCTGGTTGTTCGCTTCGATCACTTTGGCCAGCTCCTTCTTCTGGATGTAGAACACGAGCGAGCCGACCTTGCTGCGGTAGAACGGGTCGTAGATCGTAATGGAGAACATGAAGAAATCCTGATTCAGCACCGCGTCTGTATAGGTGAAGGAGAGCGACTGCTGGAACGGCAAATCGAGCATGTCCCCGTAATGGGGAATGCTCTCGTCGAAGGGGATCGAGTCATAGCTGGCCGCTCGCGACCAGTAATCCCGAAGCCGGTTATCCTTGCCGAAAATCATAATCTTGATGACGGCGTCCCTGTTTTTGTTGGAGACGAGCGTATAGTAGTTTTTCAGCGAATCCGTCACGGCAAAATAATCTTCGTCGTTCGCGGTGCGGCCGTGCTCCATCAGGTTCATGACGCGCGCGAACCCGTACACCTGGAGCGCGGACGACGACAAGTCGCGGAAGTACTGGTTCAGATACCCGGCCACGTACTGGGCGTTCTGGTTCGTGCTTCGGTACATCGTCCGTTCCAGCGACTTCGTGCTCGATTCGTAGAATAGATAAGACAGCACAAGCATCGGGATCAGGGAGATGAGCACGCTGCTCCATACGATCTTCGTCCGGATGCTTCGGTTGATGAACAGCCATTTGATCATCTTCATCGCCGCGGTCCCTTCTCAGCGAACGGAGATTTCCAGATGCCAGCGGTATTGTCCGCGGGGAGCGACGACCGCTGCGCGCCGTTCGTTCATCGCGTAGGCGAGATCGTCCATTGCTCCGGTCGCGGGCTCTATCGCGACATGGTAGTGTCCGCCGTACCCGCCGTAGTTCGCCCAGACGGCCAAGTACGGCACACGGTCGACAGGGAAGCGGAACGTGACAGCTTCGCCCGACGCCGGGTCGTGCAGCTCCGCCCAGCCTTCGGTCAGCTTGTCCGCAAAATAGTATTTTTCCGCATAGCGGCCGGCATTCGGTTCAACGACGCTCAGGTCGATCGGGCCGCCCGCTTCTCCTTCCGGCACGGCCATCGGCCATGCATGTCTTGCGCCGAAGCCCCCGAGCCGTTCCTCGGCCGAATACGTCGTCTCGACCGTCTTCAACCCGCCCGGCACGCGCAGCATCATGCCCGCTTCCACTCTCAGCAGCGGATGCGCCGCCCACAGGAACGAGAACGGGGAATCCGACAGATTCGTCACCGTGTAGTCGATGCGCAGCGTGTCGTCCGCCGTGAACGAGACGGTCTTGTCCAGCGCGTAGGGAAAACGCCGTCCCTCCACGCTGCATATCAGAGATCCGTCTTCCAACAGATTTGCCTGCCAAGGCAGCGACCATACTTCCCCGTGATCCGGCACCTCGAGTCCCTGCCACGGCCCGTCCGGATACGCACAGGTATTGATGCCGGGGAACATCTCGTCCCAGCCCGATTCGTCGCCGTCTCCGAACGGCGAGCCGTAGCCGCGGTTGCCGAGCGGTTTGCCGCTGCTCCACAACCACTCCCGACCGGTCGCCTTGTTCGTCAGAGAGACGATTTTGGACCCGAGAGCGGGAACAATCGTGACGGCCAATGCGGACGTCTCGCACGTCCATGCTTCGCAGCCTTCCCTGTCGGTCTTCGTCCAGCTGTTCATGCCGCTCCTCCTCCTTCTCTCGTTGACGGTACGCCAAAAAGAATGATATTGCATTATAGCGCCTTGATCTGCCGCACACAATCCATTTTTTTGGCGGGCTGATGTTCGTTTTCTTGACTCAGGTTGCTTGCTCGACAATTCGCACGATCGCGTGCAGCTCCAGCCGCGGGAGCTTGACCGTCGCCCGCTCTCCGTCCCACGTCCATTCGAGAGGGGTCCCTTCCGGCTCCGCGGATATGCCGGAAGGCTTGCGGGCCGTTCGAATTGTCAACTCGATGCCGTCGATCGGCGGAATTTGCTCGTTGTGGATCAAATAGCCGGAGCGCTTCTGCGCAAAATAGTTCAGCGCGTGCACGAACAGCTCCCGCTTCCCGTCCCCACGCCTCTCCTGCACGGCAAGCTCCACGTGATACGGCTTGCGCGCCGCCAGCATCCGTTCGCGCGCCGGATACAGCTCCTCCAGGCAGGCGCTCAGCCATTCCCGAGTCAAGCGATGGCCTTCCAGATAGTACAGCGCGAACGGCTCGCCGTTCAGGTACATGGCCCGGCCCCGGCCGTAATCGCGCACCGTAATCGCGGGCGCGACCGCACATTCTCCAGCAGGAGCCGCGCCGACCGTCGTGTACTGCCGCCAATCGGCGCGAGTCCGACCGCCGCCGGGACGCCACGTGTGCTCGTTCGGCCCGATCAGCGCGGCCAACGTCACTGCGTCCGGCGCCGCCTCCACCTGCATGGCCGCCCCCCACACCTGCAGCTTCACCTCTCCATGCGGCATGCGCTCCCGAAGCCTCTCCTCTGCCTGCCAGTAGTGGATCGGCGCGGGCTGCAAGCCCGTTCGCTTGACGCCGAGCAGCGGAGCGAACGCATCCTCGGCCCGCTTCTCCCCGCTCTCGCTCCATAAGCCCGAGCGTCCCGTCACGATAAGCCGTCCGCCGTCCGCGACATATCGCTCCAGCGCGGCAACCGTCTCCGCTTCCAGCAGCATCTGGTCCGCGACGATGACGAGCGCCTGCCGGTGCAACTGTTCCCTTAGCGTCGCCTCGTCGTAGATGAGATGCTGGATGCCCATCTCCGTCAACAGCAGCGAAGCGCCGTCGACGCGATCGGTGCGCGATCTGGGCACCCTGCCCCATTCGCCGTCGCGGCCCCACTCGGCTCCGGCCGTAGGTCCGAGCAGCTGCGAAGGCAGGCTGGCCAGCACGGCGACCTCCGGCACGGCCTGCGTACCGTGCGAATACGTCTCCCGCTCCTGAACGAAGGCGTAGACGTCCTTCAGATCCTTATAGACGGCCGGTTCCAGACGCCCGTCGACGTAGGGGTTGTCCGCGAAGAAGCACTTCGCTCCGATCGCCAGGTTCGTGGCCGACTCCAGCTTCCAGTCTGTCGGCGAACGCATCTGCCACTCTCCCCAGCCGTGAAACCGTTCGTTCATGTAGTCGAACGGCAATCCCGTCGTCGACTGGTAGCGCCCTTCGCGGCTGAATATCATCTCGTGGTTCGCGCCGAAATGAACCGGATCGCACGACAGCCAGTCGACGCCCAATTCGCGCGGCGTCAGCCAGCGGACGAACCGGCCGTTCTCGGTCAGCGGGAAGCCCATGAAATACTTGCCCGAATTGTTGTCCGCGACGAGCGTGTTCGGAGAAACCTCCTTCACCGCGGCGGTCACGCGAGCGATGTACGGCGCGATCATGCCTCTGCGCCACAGCCGCCACTGTACCCATTCCAGCGAATCCAGCTCCTTGTCCGGCTCGGGCATCGGCCCGCCGGGCAGCTCCTTGCCGAGCTGCTCGCGGTACAGCTTCCGGCAGCTCTCGCAGTAGCAGGGCTGCTCGATCAGCCAGCTCCCTCCGTCGAACCAGATCGCGTCGGGCTCGTGCTTGCGCACCGCTTCCTGCACGAGCGGCACATAGAACCGCTCCAGAAACTCCGAGGCAACGCAAATGTGAGACGCCTCCTGCGGCAGCCACGCCCCGCGCGGCAGGGAGCCGTCTTCGGCGACGCGCAGCCATTCCGGGTGCAGACGGCGCATATGTACGCTCGAGAAGACGTTCATGTATAGAATCGTGCGGATGCCGGCTTCCTTCAGCGCCCGCGACATTCGTCCGGTATAGTCGCCCTCCAGATGCGGATGAGTTACGGCGACGTCCGACGGATAGAACGTATGTCCGTAGTGGTCGTAGGCGAACAGCTCGACCGCCTGAACCCCCGCATCCTTCAGCATCTCGGCCAGTCTCTTCGCTTCTTCCTCCGTCAGCGCCGCCGCCACTCCGCGCATCCAGTCGGGCTGATGGTTGTCCAGATGCAGCTTGCGGTACGTCTCGTCCATCCAATTGCTCATATCCGGTTCCTCCTTGTCCGTGCATCGAATCGATTATCGGAACTTCAGTTCCGCATGAGAATCGTATCACGCTCGAGAGCCCCCGTATTTGCCGTCCCGTCCACCGACTTGACGATTGATCCGGCGGAAGCGCGTTCTATCCTTTTCATTCGCCCCTTCAAAAAAAGTTACATAATAATTATTATGTAAACTAATATAAACATCCATCTCGTCACAATGACGATCAGGACGCATATTTTCCCTTTTCCAGCAAATACTAATCCGGATTTTACCAAATCAGACGAATGCAGACGAATGCGATTGTTGGGGGCGCGGAACCCGTTCATGTTGGAAAAAATTATAGTCAGCCTGCTGTTTTTCGCCGCCGTTATCGTCGGCGACGCCCGCCGCCTGAGAAGGCTGAAGCGGAAAGAGTCTATTTGCTATGCGGTCTGCCTGATCGCGGCGCTCTATCTGACGCTGATTTTCGTATGCGACCTTCCGTGGCCGAATCTGACCGGCGCGCTCAAAGCCGTCTACGGCTGGCCGTCGGAACGGTTGATTCGCTTAGTGAAGATCGAATAGCCGAGAGGATGAAGACAACATCAAAACCGAATCCTCCGCCATCGATTCCGTGCAGCTGGCTTGCATGCTGATCGCCTTCTCCACGGGCTCGGCCATCGTATTCATTCCGAATCCCCTAACGGGGGCTGCCAGCAACGGCGCCTGGCTCTCCCTCGTGCCGGCTTTCGGCTTTGGTCTCCTTATCCTGACCTGCATTTTATACCTTCACCGCAAGCATGCGGGACGAAGCCTGATCGCCTACAGCCGCGGCTTGATCGGGAGCTTCCTTACGTCCGTGGCGGCCGTTCCCCTGCTCGGCATGTTTCTGTTCTCGATTCCCGCTATCATTACAGGGATCGGGGAATTTTTCACGACCGTGATGATGAAGGAAACGCCGGTCTACGTGTTCAATTCGCTCAGCCTGTTGACCGCCGCGCTGACCGTTCGCTCGGGTATCAAGGTGATGGCCCGGATGTTCCTTCTGTTGATCTTCGTGATGCTGTTTTGTTCGATCGCGGTCATTCTGCTGGCCGTTCCTCAGTATCAGGGCGAATTTTTGCTTCCGTTTCTGCCCGACGGATTGAAGCCGGTCTTTCACGGCGCCTTTATCGCGGCAGGCTTTCCTTTCGGAGAAGTGTTCTTTTTCTCGATGCTCCTCCCCTTCGTCCGAGCTCGCTCGAAGGACCTGCGGAGCAAGATGTATCTGGGCTTCGCGACTACCGGAGCGATGCTGATGCTGTCCACGCTCTGCACGCTGCTCACGTTCGGTCCCGCGTCGGGTTCGCTGAAGTATTCGCTCTATCGGCTGGCCGGGGAAATCGAGATCGCCGAAATTCTTCAGAGAATCGAAGCCGTCATCGGGATCGCCCTGATCCTGGGTTCCTATATGAAAGCTTCCGTATTTTTGTTTATTTTCAACCGGGTGCTGGCGGAGCTGTTTCGCCTGGACGACGACCGGGTTCTCGTCTATCCGGTCTCGCTGGTGTGCTTGATGCTGTCTCTCACGATGTTCGATAGTCCGGCGACCTTCGTTGAACAGGTGTACGAGATCTGGCCTTTCACCGTCATGACGGTCGGGGGCGGATACGTCGCGTTGCTTGCGATCGTCACGCTGTTCAAATCGATAAGGCCGGGACGTTCCGTAAAAAGAAGAGGTGTGACGAAATGAACCGTAGCGGTTGCCGCGACCACGACCAGGGCGAATCGATTTCTGCGGCGTTGGCGGACAATCTCGAGCGAATGCGCGCCGCGCTATCCGGCAGCGACGATATCATCGTCGATCACTGGGGCTACGGCCCCGGGCAGGAGCATGCCGCTTTTTCGGCTTACTGCCATACCCTCGTCGACGAATTTTCCAATCACTATATGAAAACAACGCTTCAAGATCTCGTCAATCACGAGCTTGGCCGCGCGGAGACCGTCACGCCCGAGCAGGTTCGGGACTTCTTCGGCAGCGGCGGCGTCTCCCTGCAGCCCTTCTCCCTTCTGGACAAGATGGATCAGGCCATCGGCAAAATACTGGACGGCGACGTCGTCCTCTTCTTCGACGAGTGGGACCGCGCGCTCAGCTTTCCGGCGAAGAACGTGCCCCAGAGGCAGGTATCGGAATCGATCAGCGAACCGAGCGTCCAAGGGCCGCGGGAAGGCACGATCGAGAACTTGCGGGGAAACCTCGGCATGATCCGGCAGCGGGTCAAATCCCCCCGTCTCAACATCCGCTACATCGTCGCGGGAAGCGAATTGCAGACGACGATCGCGTATGCATACCTGGAGCATGCGGTGAACCCGAACGTGCTGGAAGCGTTTCTTGAACGCATCCGGGGCATCGAGCGATACGAAGTTCCGGAGACTTCGTACGTCGAAGATTGGATCGAGGACGATTCCTACTCGCCCTTTCCCCAATACCGCTATACGGAGCGAACGGATACCGCCGCGGCCGCGCTGCTCGAAGGCAAGATTCTCGTGCTGGTGAGCAACTCGCCGATGATTCTGATCTGTCCCGCCGTGTTCGTCGACTTCTTCAGCACGAGCGAAGATTATTACGGGAGAACCGTCATTTCCTCGCTTATTCGTCTTCTGCGGCTGCTCGCTTTCATCATCGCGCTGACTTTGCCCAGCGCTTACGTCGCTTTGTCCACTTTTCATCCCGAGCTCATCCCTACCGTCCTTCTGCTCGCGATTCTGGACACGCGGGAAGGCATTCCCTTTCCGGCTTTCTTCGAAGCGCTTGTGATGGAAATCTCCTTTGAACTGCTGCGAGAAGCCGGCATACGTCTTCCCCGTCCTGTCGGCTCGGCCGTCAGCATCGTGGGAGCGCTCGTGATCGGACAAGCCGCGATTACGGCCCAGATCGCCTCTCCGATCATGGTCATCGTGGTCGCGCTGACCGGGATCGCTTCGTTCGCCATCCCGCATTACGAGATGGGCATCGCGCTGCGGATCGTGCGTTTCCCGCTGATGGTCGCCGCGGGACTGCTCGGAGGATTCGGCATCATGCTCGTCTCGCTGCTTACGCTGCTGCACTTGACCAGGCTGCACACGCTGGGCCAGCCGTATTTGTCGTCGCTGGCTCCGTTCAAGCCCAGAACGATGCGGGACCTATTCGTGAGGGCTCCGTTGAAGGTTTTCCTGCGTTCCCCGCGCAACCGGCGCTTGCTCCGACACCGCCGCGGCGAATTCCGAAGCGAAGGAGATCCCGCGAAATGAAACCGCTCGTTGCGTTGCTGTCCGCGATTGCCGTCGCGCTCGTCTTGAGCGGGTGCTGGAGCAACATGGAGCTGACCGACCGGGCTTTCGTGCAGGCCGCGGCCATCGATTTGTCCGACCGGGGCCTGTACCGGCTCACCGCGCAAATCTATAAGCCCGGAGGGATGAATGCGTCGGACACTGCCGTCCCGGAGAGCGAGAAGTCGTACATCGCGATCATGACGGAGAACCGTTCCCTGCTGGGGGCGATCCGGGACGCCACGAACGAACTCGGCAGGAAGCTGCAGCTCAGCCATATGAGATCGCTTATGATCGGCGAGGAAACCGCCAAGACGAGGAACATCGGGCAGATTCTAGACTTCTTCACGCGCGATCACGAACCGCGGGGGAATATTTCGGTCGTGATCGCCAAAGGCGCCGCGAGCCGTTACCTGCTTATTCCGCCGTTTATCGAAACGACGATGGGACAGCAGTTCAAGGAAATCGAGCACAAGTCGTCCTCGTATTCGGGTAAAACGTTGGAAGTGACGCTGACGGATTTGGACATTCGTTCCAAAGAGGAAGTTCCGGTCGCCGTCGTTCCCTATTTCCGGCTCGTTAAGGAGCAGCGGAAGCTGGCCTCCGCCCACGGCTTGGCCGTGATCGACTTCGCCAAAGGCACCATGACCGGGTTCATCCCTCCCGAGACTACGCCTTACGTCGTTATTCTGATGAACAAGTTCCAGGGAGGGGTCGTTGAACTGCCTTGCGACAACGGGGGGCGGCAGAAGGGATTGGCGGACTCCTTCGAAATCCGCAAAGCCGATGCCCGAATCGATCCCGTCGCCGCAGGGAACGATCTTGCGCTCGGAATTCGCGTCAAGCTGGAAGGTTCGATCGGAGAATTAAGCTGCCGAAGAGTGGTCACCAACGAAGAAATAACCGCGTTCACTACGGAAATTTCCCGGGAGGTCGGACGGCGGCTGAAGGAGGCTTTGCTGCTGCTGCAACGTCAGAAAGCCGACGTGATCGGCGTCGGCGAACGTCTCTCCCGCCATCATCACCGCCTGTGGCGGCAATGGAAACCGGAGTGGCCGAACCGCTTCGCGGACGGCGATTTCCATATTGAAGTCAAAGTCAAGCTGACGAACACCGGAATCCAGAGCGGCGAATCCAAATTCGTCAAGTAAATGATCCCTCCGGTTCCGCGACTTCCAGCTTCGCCAGAGGCTCCTTGGCCGGCCCTTCGATCACTTCGCCCGTATACGAAAACCTTGACCCGTGGCACGGGCAATCCCAGGTCAGATCGCCGTCGTTCCAGTTCGTCTCGCAGCCCATATGCGTGCAGGTCGTATCCACGACATGCAGATCCCCCTTCGGATCGCGATAAGCGCCCGCCCGCTTGCCGTTGACGCGCACGGTTGCGCCTTCGCCCGGAATGAGGCTGCCCGGCGTGCGGTACACGATATCGGTTTTGCCGGCGATGAGTTGCTTGGCCACATCCAGATTGTCCGTAAAGAAGCTCTTGATGTCCGGGTCGGCGTGCAGACGGGACGGATCGAACAGCTCCCGGTACCGGTCATTGCTGCCGAGCACGAGATTGGCGAGCAGACGGGCGGCGGCGGTGCCGGTCGTCATCCCCCACTTCCGATACCCCGTCGCGACGAAAATGCGGTCCGACCCGGAAGTGATCTTCCCGATATAGGGCAGCTTGTCCAGCGTGACGAGATCCTGGGTCGACCAGCGGTAGGCGATCTCCTTCACGCGGTACAGCGAATCGGCGAACGTCTTCAGCGCATCGTAATACCGGATCGTGCACGAGCTCTGCCCGGCTTTATGCCCTTCGCCGCCGATCAACACGAGCGGTTCCCCTTCGTCGCTCGCGATCCGGATCGAGCGCTTCGGGGCGTCGGCGTTCAAGTACATGCCGCCTCCGTACTGCTCCTCGATTTTGACTCCCAGCACATAAGAGCGTTCCGCGTGCATGCGGGCGAAATAAAATCCTTTCCAATCGGGGAACGGGAAATGGGAGGCGCAGATGACGTGCTCGCAGCGAATGCGGGCTCCCGCTTCCGTGATCACGACCGGCGAATCTCCATCCTCCGCCTTCGTCGCCGTCGTCTGCTCGTAGATTCGAGCCCCCGCTTCCTTCGCCTTATTTATTAATGCCATTAAATAAGAGAGCGGGTGGAACCTCGCCTGCTCCGGCATCAGCAAGGCCGCCCGGATCTCGAGAGGCAGAGCGATGCGATCCGTCAGCTCTCCGGGGATGCCCAGCTTCTCGTAGGCGCGCAGCTCGTTCTCCAAATTTTCGACCCTCAGATCGGTGTCCGTGTAGATATAGGCGCCTTCGTTCGCCAAGTCGCAGTCGATGCCCTCTTGCGCGATCGTATCCCGTATGAAATTCATCGCTTCAAGATTGGCCTCGTAGTACAGCCGCGCCTTGTCCTCGCCGAAATGGCTGATCAACTCGTCGTAGATCAAGTCGTGCTGTGCGGTAATTTTCGCCGTCGTATGCCCGGTCGTTCCGTTCAGAATGCGTCCCGCTTCGAGCAGAACGGTCCTCTTGCCCGCCCGGGACAGCAAATAGGCGGCCGTAATTCCCGTAATTCCGGCGCCGACGATGACGACGTCGGCCTCCGTATCGTTCGTTAACGGCGGAAATTCCGGCAGGCGGACGGACGAGGTCCAGTACGATTGCGGAAATTGGGGAAGCTGGTTCATCGATTGGGCTCCTTTCAGGAATCTCCGCATTAGCTTCTCGCAAAAGGCAGCCACCAATTCCATTTTCCGAAACATTTCATCAACGCCGGCACGAGCACCATCCGTACGATCGTCGCATCCAGGAACAACGCCGCCGCAATGCCGATTCCGAGCTGCTTCACTCCCGAGACGCCGGCCAGCGCGAACGGAGCCGTCACCGCGATCATGATCGCCGCCGCAGACGTAATGATTTTGCCCGACGAGGCCATTCCTTCCCGGATCGCGCGCTCGTTGTCCCGCGTCTCCCCGTAGCTCTCATAAATTCTGGACAGCAGGAAAATGCCGTAATCCATGCTGATCCCGAACGTCAGACCGAAAATAAACACCGGAATCATAATCGCGATCTCCGTCGCTTCCAGGCCGAAGCGGCCCTCCTGGAACAGCCACGTCAGCAAGCCGAAGGACGCGGCGATGGAAGCCAGGTTCATCGCGATCGCCTTTACGGGAATAATCACGGAGCGGAACGCGGCTGCCAGCACGAGCAGATTGGATACGACGACGAACAGCAGCACGTCCTTCATTCGGCCGAACACCTCGTCGCGCACCTCTTGATGGTATTTCGGCTCGCCGCCGATCAGCACGTCCAGGTCTGCGTATTGCCGTTCCCGTTCCCTCACCCAGTCCATCGCCTCTCTCGACGATTCCGCGCCTTTGAGCCAGACCGAAATCCAGCGATGTCCCTTTTCTCCCGCCAAGCTCTCCACGGTTTCCGCCCGCAGAACGCTCGGGTCCAGCAGCAGATCCAGACGGAGGTTTTCGGCCGCCTGCCGGCTTCCGGGCGCTTCCTTCACGGCAATCCACACCCGAGACGTCGACAGAGGTTGAAAATGAAGCGCGACCGACTCGGCGGCCGCTCGCGATTCCTGGTTCGGGGGCAGCGACTGCGGACCGGGCACGCCGACTTCCAGCCCGCGCATCGGCGCCATGCAGACGAGCAGAACGCCCGCCGCCAGAGCCGCAGACAACGCGGGCCGTCTCAGCACCGCCTTGGCGAGCGGTTGCCACAGCTTGTCGGCACGCTCGGCGTTCGGACTGGGGGCAAGACGGCCGCGGAGCGCGTACAACAGCGCCGGGACGAAGGTGAGGTTGATCAGCATCGATACCGCGAGGACGACAAGCGTTGCCAGGGCGACCGAGTTGAAGATGGGCATGCGGATGTACAGAGTGCCGATCAGAGCAAGCGCGACGCACGCGGCGGATACCGACACCGCTCGTCCGGAAGTAACCATTGTCCTGCGCAGCGCCTCGTCCGCATTCCGGCTTCGACGCTCTTCGCGGAATCGGCCAACCATCAGCAGCGCGAAATCGATGCATACGGCCATCCCGACCATCGGCACCACGTTGTATACGAATACGGATAAGCTGACATCTCCGCGTGCGCCGATCAGATAGAGGATGTCCATGGAGACAATGACGGTCATGCCGCCCGCGGCGATCGGGATGACGGCGGGCAGCAGTCCTCCCAGGGCAACGGCGAGCAGCGCGAACGCGACCGGCACGCCGATCGTTTCCGCCGCTTGCAGATCCGCTCGGCTTAAGCGGTTGACGTCCTGCTGCACGATGGGCTTGCCCGTCAGCGACGCCTGAAATCCGCCGGCGTCTCCGATCGCGCCGCGAATGCGTTCCAGCGCGAGCCCCTTGTCGTCCTGAGAGCCGGGAAGCACGGCCAGCGCCGCATACGCGTATTGTCCCCGCAGCATATCCGGTCTCTCGAGCGGAGAAGCCGCGACAGCCGTCCCGCCGATTCGGCTTAGTCGGTTCATCGCGTCCGCGATATACTGCCGGAAGCTGGACGTCGGCAAACCGTCCGGATTATGGAACAGCACGAGCACCGGCTCTTCCGGCATCCTCAGTTCTTTGGCCAGCAGCTCCCGAACCTCGGCATGCTGTCCGTTCGTCTCCACACCGTGATCGCCGAGCACGCCGGGCAATCGGACGGCGAGCGGAGCGAAGCAAGCCGTCAGCACGAACCAGAAGCCGATCATCCCGAAGCGGCGGCGAATCGCCAGGTTCGTTAACCGGCGCGGCGTCATCTGCCGAACACGAGCACGGCGTTGTGGCCGCCGAACGCGAACGTATTGGACATCGCGGCGGCCAGTCGCCTTGGCCTGGCCGCATTGGGCGTATAGTCCAAATCCAGCTCTTCGTCCGGTTCCCGATAGTTGACGGTTGGCGGAACGATCCCTTCCCTTAGCGCCAGCACGGACAAGATCGCCTCCACCGCGCCCGAAGCTCCGAGCAGGTGCCCGGTCATCGACTTGGTCGAGCTGACGGAGACGTCGTAAGCCCGGGAACCGAACGCCGCCTTGATCGCGCGCGTCTCCGCCGCATCGTTCAGCGGCGTGCTTGTCCCGTGGGCGTTAATGTAGCCGATGCTGCCGCACGACAGCCCCGCATCTTCCAGCGCGAGGCCGATCGTCCTGGCCCAATCGCTTCCGTCCTCGCGCGGCGCCGCGATGTGATGGCCTTCGCCGCCGGAGCCGTATCCGAGCAACTCGGCGTAGATGCGCGCCCTGCGTGCCTTCGCGTGTTCCCATGCCTCCAGCACGAGCATGCCCGCCCCTTCGCCCATGACGAAGCCGTCGCGCCGCTTGTCGAACGGACGGCTTCCTTGCGCCGGATCGGTTTGCGTCGACAGCGCGCGCATGGCCGCGAACGAAGCGAGCCCAATCCGGCAGACGGGAGCTTCCGCGCCTCCGGCGATCATCATGTCGGCTTCCCCCCGGCGGATCGCCCGGAACGCTTCGCCGATCGACTGCGAACCCGAAGCGCAGGCGGTCGCCGTGCACGCCGTAATCCCCCTCGCTCCGAACCGGATCGCCACCCGGCTGGCCGCCATATTGGGCAGGAACATCGGAAGCGCGAACGGGGATACGCGATCGTATCCGTGGCGCAGCGCATCCGCCATTCCCGCTTCGAACGTCATAATCCCGCCGACTCCGCTGCCGATCCAGACGCCCGTGCGCAGCGGGTCCGCGTTATCTCCCACCTTCAGCCCGCTGTCCCGCACCGCTTCGTCCGCCGCGGCGATCGCCAGCTGCGCGAAGCGATCCGACCTTCTCGCCTCCTTGGCCTCCATCGTCCGCAGAGGATCGAACTCGCTTGCGACGGCGGCCAGCTTCACCGGCAACCCGTCCGTCCGCTCGTCGTTCAGCCGCCGAATGCCCGCGACTCCGTTCGCCGCGTTGCGCCAAGTTTCCGCCGCGTCGTTCCCGATCGGGGTGACGCAGCCTATTCCCGTAATCGCGACCCTCCTGTTCATCCGCCATTCTCCCCTCGGCTAATGCCGCAATCTCGTCGCTCGGACAAGCCTCTCCGCCGCCGCGGGCATCATCGCGCCCGCTCGCAGCAGCCATCCCGCCAGCGCCGGACGGGTCAGTGCCCGCTCCATCCAGCCGCCCCATCTGAGCGGAGCTGCGAACTGCTTGCGGATTTGGCTCGTATACGTCTCTTCCCACCGCTCGTAAGCGATCTCGCCGTGCAGATAAGCGTCGGCGAGCGGCGCGCACAGCTCCGCGGAGCGCAGCGCCATCGCCATTCCGTCCCCGCAGAAAGGCGGGATCGCCGCCACCGCGTCGCCCACGCACGGAATTCCGTTCCAGCCGTGCGGCTTCGCGCGCGTGCGGACCGGAGCGGCGGCAGCCTGCGTTCCCGGCACCGGAGCTGCGCCTTGCAATCTTCTTCGCAGGACGGGGATGCGCTCGGAAGCCCTTTCCAATATGCCCGTCAGCGCTCCGGCCGCGCCAAGCCGACGGTACGCGGAAGGAGCGACGATCGCCGCCACGTTCAGTCGTCCGCCTTCGATTGGAGCAATGCCGACATAGCCGTCCTGGAAAAAATAAAGATCGACCGCTTCGTCCGAGTCCGAGTTCGGCGCAGTGTAGTGGGATTTGATACCCATATACGTCGCGCCGGCAGGCACCTCCCGATTGGCAGGCTCGTAGGAGCGAAGCGGATGCCGTCCCCATGCCGCGATGACAGCGCGCGCCCGCAGCAGCGCGCCTCCTTCTTTGACCGAGAGCGCGATGAGATGGCCGTCCGCGGCCGAACCGGATATCTCGGCAACCGTCGCCCCTGTGTAGACGCTGGCGCCCTCGTCCCGGGCCGATTGCTGCAGGATGGCATCCAGCGTCCGGCGGCTGAGTCCCAGAGCCGGTCCCGGAAGCGGGATTTCCAGCGATAGGCCGCCGCGCTCCGCGTGAAGGCGCACCGTCTTGACCGTCGCCGGCTCCAGGGAGGCGATCGACCTGTCCAGCTCCAGCGCCCTTAACGTCCCGAGCGCCTCCGGGGACAGAAACTCCCCGCACGCCTTATGGCGCGGAAACTTGTCCTTGTCGACCAGAGCGACGTCCCATCCCCGCTTGGCCAGCGCGTAGGCCGTTGCGCTGCCGGCTACCCCCGCGCCGATCACCACGGCGTCAAACTCCGTCTTCATGACATCCGTCCTCCCGTCGCTTCGGTACGATCACGGCATAGCGGAACAGCGGTCTCCAGCGATACGTCAAATCGGCGGCCCCGAGCTGCTCCGCAAGCTCGCGAATGTCTGCGCCGCGAAATCCCTTCGCCACGGACAGAGGGCCGTCGTGCCGGATATAGCGATTGCGCGACAGCAGCCGCGTCGCCAGCCATACCGCCGTCCACGGAATCCAGTGGCGGTGAATGTCGCCGATGACAACGCCGAGCCGCGAGGCGGACCGCATTTTTTCCACGACGTCCGGCAGTCGCTCCGGGGAGAAATGATGCGCGAATTGCGAAGCGGTCACGATGTCGGCCGCCCCATCCGCCAGCTCGAACAAATCTTTGCGGAAGAAGCTCACCCGCCGCTCTCGGCCGAACAGGAGCGCCGCTTCCCGTTCCGCTTCCTCCGTGACGTCCGCCAGAATGATGGTTATGTTCACGCCGCGCCGATCCGCCCATTTCAGCACGTGGCGGTTGATGTCCCCGGAGCCGGAGCCGACGTCCAGCACGGTTAGCGATCCGGGCCTTCCGGCCTTTTTCCACAATTGATTAATGCCATAAACAATCGGGCCTCCGGCTCCGAACAGCCGATTCAGCCTGCGCAAGTGCCGCAGCGCTTCGCCAAGCGGCTCTCCTCCCGAGGAGAAGTCGTCCATCAGCTCCGGCTTCGGAGAACGCCTCTTGAGCACCCGTTCCCCGATCATGGGAGGTACGAGAAGCGAAGCATTTCCGCGGTCATTCCCGGTCCGAACGCCAAGGCGATGCCGCGCTTCGCCCCGTCGTTCTCCAGCCGCAGCTTCTCTCTCAACCGATCCAGCACGAACAGAATGGTAGCCGAAGACATATTGCCGTACTCGCGAAGCACGGACCGGCTCGCCGCCGTCTGTTCGTCCGCCAGCCGGAACGCCGACGCCAGAGCATCGATGATGCCCCTTCCGCCTGGGTGAATCGCCCACAGCTCCGGCAGCTCCGCATCCGGCCAGAACGTCCGGATCGCTTCGGGAATCTCGCTTGCGATCAGCGCCGGAATTTCCGGAGAGAGCCGGAGTCGGAAGCCGTAGTTGCCGATCGTCCACTGCATGCGATCCGCGGTGTTCGGAATGGCCGCCGCCCGCGCTTCGTGCAGCGTCAATACGTTTCGCTGCCCGGCCTCATTAGCCGCGACGACGCAAGCTGACGCGCCGTCTCCGAAGAACGAGGCGGTGAACAGCTCTTCCCGCTCGAACGAGGGCTGAATGTGCAAAGTGCACAGCTCCGCCGTCACGACGAGCACCCGGGCCGCCGGCTCGCCGCGGACGATGTCCGACGCCAGCCGCAAGGCGGTCAGCCCCGCCGCGCAGCCGAGGAACGTGAGCGGGGTGCGCTTCACGTCCGCTCTCAAGTCGAGCCGCCCGATCAGTTCCGTGTCCAGACCGGGAAGGAACATGCCCGTGCAGCTGGCAACGATAAGATGAGTCATGTCGCCGGGACGCATCCCGCTGTCGGTGAGCGCCCTCCTGGCGGCTTGTTCCGCGAGCGGAACGGACGCTTCGCGGTAGAGCGTCATCCGTTCCTCGGTCGCGGGAATGCGAGTTTCCGGGGACGCGGGAATATAACGGCAGACGGACGCTGGCTCCAGCAAATTAGGCTCGCAAGTATAGCGGCTGTCCACCCCGCAATGGGAGAATATCCGCTGAACCCACCTCGCGTCCGTCGGCCGATCCTGCAAAGCTTCCTTTAATCGCCGTGAAGCGTCCTCCTGCTCTAGACGATAGGGCGGAACGGCCGTGCCGATGCCCCTGATGGCGATATGATCCACAACGCCAAGCCCCCTAACCTGATTGAAATCGGACAAGAAGTCGTATTTTCAAGATATGATCGGATTAGGAGACGCATTCCAGTTACAATGAAAAGGAGCTGTCTCATTTATAAACAGAGTCGTGACTAGCCCCTGTTTATGAGACAACTCCTTCTTCAATTCAATCGTTAGTTTTCATAATAATAATTATGTAAACTAAAGGCGATTATCGGAAAACAGAAACCCCGAACCTTTTCATTGCCGAGCCGATTCCAGACGGCCCGCCTCCTCGTCCAACGTTCGGAAAGCTTCGTCCAATACGTCTTCGGGAATTCGCCCGTACCGGTCGCCGATGCTGATCTCGAAATAGCTGCCCGTCTCGCCGCAGGCTCTTACGTTGGAAGTAAATCCGAGCCCCGTTCGTTCCGAGACGTCGGCCAGCAGCCGTTCCGCTTTCTCCCGAGCTGCCTGAACGTGCACATGAAACATATTGGACACGGGAACGGCCGGCTTCGTCGTGACGAAGCCGCACGAATTGAACCGCCGGGCCAGATCGACCGCTTGCCGATAGTACGTCTCCATCTTCGGCAATCTCTGCTCGAACGACCGATCGGCGCTGACGATGTAAGGGTACAGGCTGATCAGATCGCCGCCGTGTCTTCTTTTCCACACTTTCGATTGCGCTGCGAACGTTTCGTCCCCTGCAAGAATGGCTCCGGCAATGCCTCCGATCCCTTTGTAGAACGAGACGTACACGCTGTCGAACAACGCGCAGATTTCGGCCGCCGTCTTCCCGTAATACGGCAAAATCTCGAACAGCCGGGCTCCGTCGAGATGCAGCCTGATCCCTTTCTCCCGGCAGTGCGCCGCGATCGCCTCCAGCTCTTCGAATGGCGGCAGCTGGCCTCCGATTTCGCGCTGAGGCAGCTCAAGCAGCAAGCATGCGATGTCCGCGTCCAGCTTCGCCACGTCCTCGAATCCGATCGTGCGCTCCTTGTCGGCGAGCAGCAACGGCTCGATCCGGTGCAGCTCCTTCAGCCCGTCCTCCTCATGGATTTCCAGATGACATAACGGATGATAGGCCACCCGGTACAACCGTTTCTCGTCGCACCAAATGCGCAGAGCGATCTGCTGGGCCATCGTCCCGCTCGGGAAGAAGACGGCGGATGCCTTGCCCAAATAAGCGGCGAGCTTCGACTGGAACCGTTCGATCACCTCGCCTTTGCCGTAAAAGTCGCTCTCCAGCTCCCCTTCTACGTGCTCCAGAGCCTCTTTCAGCACTTGAACGTTTCTTTTCCCATGGCCGGCCAATTGATATTTCGCATCATTAAATATTTCCGCAAGAGATCGATTTTCCATGATCGTTCCCGCTCCTTTCGTTTTCCATATACGTACGTCAAACGGCAGTCCAGGAATCGGACTGCCGTCGTCGTTAAGCCCTTAATCGAGCACCGAGCGGATGAAGCTTTCGAGCGCCGCCGTGTCGGTCATGCTCCGGTTGCACTCATGACCGTTCGTGCACAGGTAGTTGCCGACCGCCTTGTAGTAATCGGGAGAGCTGTTCGCCGGCCTCTTCTTCGTAATCGCGGAGAAGAGCGCGAGCTCGTCGTACTTGCGGCAAATAAAGCAGTAGTTCTTCTTGTTCATCGGCGAGTATCGGCCTTCGACGCCCACGAGCTTCCCATCCAGCGGGTACACGATGAAGAGCTTGTTGCTCGCAATGTCAAGCCAGCTCAAATACGTGACGAAGCGATAGTCGATTGCGGCCAGATCGGGCAGCTTCAGCTTCTTGTGCTTCGGAAACAGCTTGACGATCTGCTCCTTGGACACTCGGGGAAACTCGGTCAGACACGGTTCCAGGGAACGGGCGTAACGCGTGTAATCCTCGGCCGTCTGGACGTTGACGATCTCTCCGAGCAGCGCCGCTTGCTCCTTCGTCGCCTGCGGGAACATCGCGAATACTTCGGCTTCCGCGTTCGCCTTGACCGACTCGACAACTTGGCGGTCGGATGCGTAGCGCACGGCGTTCAGCACCGCTTCCGCCTGTTTATTAATGGCATTAAATTGATGATTCACAATAAAAGTTTCGCACATTTGGACTCAGCCCCTTATTTGTATTCGTAACAAATAGGTGCAAAGCCGAATGACGGAAGCGAGCTCATGCTCGCGTACAGGCGATAGGATGAATCGAAATGCGCCCCATGCAAAGTATCGCCTCCGTATTGGGCTTTGCATGAGTTCGGCCAGTCCGACAATCTTTGATTGCCATTCCCATCATCCTCCCCTCTCTTCGGATATGGGTTCATTATAAAAGAATCGCCTCTCGCGCGCAATTTTTCGTCCCTCGCTCGCCGGGAATCTGTATACCCGAACATGCCGCATGGAAATCTATGTACCATGACAACCGTTTACATCACGATGACTATCGTCGTCGCTTTGACGCTCGCATTCGATTTCATTAACGGCTTCCACGATACGGCCAACGCGATCGCGACGCTGGTGTCCACGCGGGCGCTCAGACCGCGAATCGCGATCGTCATGGCCTCCTGCATGAATTTCGTCGGCGCGCTCAGCTTCACGGGCGTGGCCAGGACGATCGGCGGCAGCGTGGCGGACCCGTCGCGGCTCCAGTACGGCCAGCAGATCGTCATGGCCGCTCTGATCGGCGCGATCGTCTGGAATTTGATCACGTGGAAATTCGGCATTCCGTCGTCCTCTTCCCACGCTCTGATCGGAGGATTGGCCGGAGCGGTCATCGCGTCGGAAGGGTTCGGCGCCATCAACGCGGGAGGTTTCGCCGGCATCATCAAGGGACTGATCGTGTCGCCTTTTCTTGCCTTCGGCATCGGTTACGCGCTCATGCAGATAATGAAGCTTATTTTCGCAGGGGGCAATCCGCACAAGCTGAATAAGCGCTTCCGGGTTACGCAGATCGCGACCGGAGCGCTTCAATCGTTCACGCACGGAACGAACGACGCTCAGAAAGGCATGGGCATCATCACCTTCGCCCTCGTATCCGCCGGGCTTCAGGACGATCTGGAGGTGCCGCTGTGGGTGAAGCTGGCGGCGGCGACGGCGATCGCGCTTGGAACCTCGGCGGGAGGGATGAAGATCATCCGCACATTGGGAACGAAAATATTCAAAATCGAGCCGATCAACGGGTTCACCGCGGATCTGAGCTCAGCCGGCGTCATCTTCGGCGCGACGTGGATCCATTTTCCCGTCAGCACGACACACGTCATTACTTCGTCCATTCTCGGCGTTGGCAGCGCGAAGCGGTTCTCCGCGGTCAAGTGGGATACGGCGCTTCGCATCGTCATCTCCTGGATCATCACGATTCCGATCGCCATGACGATGTCCGCGCTGGCCTACGAGCTGATTTACTGGTGCTTTTTGCGATGACGCGCCCGACCGGCCAGACCGCGCTTAAGCTCTGGCGAACTGCTCCTGCAGCCGGAAGCTGAGACCGCTCAAGTCGGACAGCTCCGCATCGATCTCTCCGGCGGAATCCACCTGCTGGTCGACCATCGCCGTCAATTGCTCCAGCGAAGCCAGCCCTTGCTCGATGACGGTCGCGATTTCATTCATGTCGCCGGTGAAGGACGCGGATTCGTGCCGCATGCCGTCCATCGTCCGGCTCATCGTGGCGATGAAGTCAAGCAGCCGCTCGATCAACTGCTGCATCTGCGAGAAATCGGCGGCGAAAGCTTCGACGTGCTCCGCCGATCTGCGAATGATTTGCTGCCCTTGTTCGGACTGCGCGTAGTTCGCTTCGCTCTCCTCGTGCACCGCGTTCATCATCGCCTGAATTTCCTGCGCGGCAATTCGGCTCTGCTCGGCCAGCTTGCGGATCTCGGAGGCGACGACCGCGAAGCCTCTGCCGTGTTCGCCCGCCCTGGCCGCTTCGATCGAAGCGTTCAGCGCCAGCAGCCCCGTCTGGTTCGCCACTTCCTGGATCATCCCGCTCATGCTTCTCGCCCGTTCGGCCGATTGCTTCAACGAACCGATCGCGGCGAGGGAGCCGGCCACCGTGCCGAGAATAAGCCGATTGTGCTCCTGCAGCTCGTTCACCTTCAGCCGGCCCGCCTCCATCGCTTCCCCGGTCTCAACGGCGCTGATCTTCAGCTCGTCGGTCGAAGTCAGGGCGCTCTGGATCGAACCGTTCATGCCTTGCAGGTTCGTCTCCATCCGTTCGATCGCCGCGACTTGATTGCCGAGGCCTCCGGCCACCTCGGCGAAAGCTTGGCGCATTTCCTCGTTCGTGCGCAAGTTTTCCTCCGATTTGCCGGATACCGACGTCGAGGTGGAGCGAATGTGCTCGGACAGCTCCTGCACTTGGCCGATCAACTCCATCAGACTGTCGTCCTTGAGCTTCTTCTCTTCTTCCAGCTGCGTCGTGATCTTCCGCTTCGAACGAATCTGCAGCACCGTTGCGCCGGACGTCAGCACGAGGAACAGCGCGTGAATAACGAGCATCAGGAACGGATATTGGTCCGTTCCGAACACGAGCTGCGGCGTGACAAAATATCCGGCCAAATGCTGTACGGCGAACAAGGCCGTCATCATGAAGATCAGGCGCTCTTCCTCGTAATAGGCCGCCGCCGCGATGACCATGAAAATCGAGAAATGGAATTCCACTCCCCCTCCGCTGCCGCTGATGATCGCCATGCTGGACAGCGTCAGAACGAGCGTATTCAGCCAAGGCAGCAGGAGGTGTTGCTTGTCCTTCAAATAGTTGTATACGCTTGCAGCCCATACGATGACGGGCGCCAAACAGAGAACGTATTGTCCCCCGATAATCGCTGCCGTCTCCTCGTAATGGCCTCCGTGGCCGGAACCGTGACGGAACGGGTCCAGCAGGCGGGTTATCGCGAATACGATGACGTTCAGCAATACGGCCGCCCCGGAGATTTGCAGCATCAGCAAGTTCTTTTTGTCTTGCATAGTCTGGATGCATCCTTCCTGAATAAAAGTATATCCTTTTTATGATACATCATAGAAATGCTCTCTCAAAGAGCATAAAGTTCTAACGAAGGATAATTTTGACGAATTGTTGAGTAAATTTTACCTATTGCAGAGGGACGCGCTAAGAAAAAGCCGTTCCAAAAGCCATAGATAGATGACTTGTGGAACGGCCTCTTTTACTCGCTGTCGTCCGGAGAGCCGATCAGCGCCTCGCGGATAACGTCAAGCGATTTTAGTTTAATGTACGGAAAATCGCTGATGATCCATTGCGGCGTCTCGTAGACATGGCCGCCGCGGACCGCCTTCAGATTTTGCCACACCGCGCTTTCCTCGATCAGGCTCAGATTGTTTCTCGCATCCGTGTTCCCCGGAGCTCCGACTTCCATAAAGATGTAATCCGCGTCGTAGTTCGGCAGCGCTTCGAGTGAGATCGCCTCTATGCGCGCTACGTTCTCCAGACCGGGCACAGGCTTCAGTCCGAGCTCGCCGAACAGCGTCTGGGCCAGCGCCTGGTTCACCCCGTGAACGCGGATTTCCTTCGGCATCACCCGCAAGTACAGAAACGTGGCGTCCGGTTCGATCGTCCCGTCCAGCTCCGCCCGCAGCGCATCCGCGCGCTGCCGGAAGTCGGCGAGCCAGCTTTCGGCCTCGCTCTCCTTGTTCAAGTAACCGGCGATCTCGCGAAATCCGTCCTTCCAATCCTCGAACTTTCCGGCTGCGCCGGCGACGATCGCGGGCGCGATTTTGTCCAACTGATCCAGCGCGTCGGCGGAACGGGTAAGGATCAAATCCGGTTCGGCCTCCAGCACCGCTTCGATGTTCGGCGTGTCGCCCAGCGGAATCGCGCCCGCGAACGGATCACCGTCGACGTACGGCAGCTCCAGTCCGCCCAAGTATGTACCCATGGCGTACGGCGTAATGCCCAAGGCGAGCAGCGTATCCGCCAGCCGGTAATCCAACACGGCGATCTTGTCCGGCTCCCCGACGATCGTCGTTGTCCCTCCGTCATGCTCGACGACGCGCTTCTGCTCCGCCGGCTCTTCCGAGGCCGGCTCCGGTGCCTGCGCGGACGACGGCTGCGAAGACTGCGCCGCCGGGGCGGGCTCGCTTTCCTTGTTCGCTCCGCCGCAAGCGGCCAGCAGAGCCATGCCGAGCAATAACAGCCATCTCATACTGCGTAACGTTCCCCTGACGCTATCCTTTGTTGCTTTCATTTGCGGATTCTCCCTCTCGGTTTCGGATCTTGAAGCCGACTATCGCATCGCCTACGATGATAATGATAATCTTTTTCAATAGAGCCTATTATAAAATCCGAAAGCAAGAGAGTACATGGCAGAATTTAAGAAATTTAAGCTTGCACTTATCCAAGATCAGCCCGGGCGCGCGCCCTCAGCTTCGGCCCGTTCAGCAGACCGACCGCCGCCTCCAGCTGCCGTTCCAGCGAACTCGGCGCGTACACCATCCAAGAATGCCAGATCAGCACCTCGTACCGCCCCGTCCGTATCGCCGTATGGCTCCGCCACTGCGGGTCTTCGGCCAGCACCCGTTCCATCCGCCGCTTCTCCTCCTCCGAGAAAACGAGTAGCAGCAGCAGCTCCGCATCGTAATCGGTAAGCCTGTCCGGCTCCAGCTCGAGCCAGTTCAGATACGTGCCCGGCGCGTGCTTGGCCATCTCCGTCCGAAGCCGCTCCGGAGGCGCAAGCTGCAAGGAACGGTAGAACACGTGGCCGACGTTGCGGCTGCTGTATAACCGCAGACTGCCATCCGGGCGCAGTACGACGATTGCCAGCGTTGCGCCGGCCGCGCTCTGCCGGATCAGCTTGCGGCCTCGCTCCTCCTGCCGTTCGTAATGATCCAGCCACAGTTGGGCGTTCAGCTTGCGATCAACCGTCTGCGCGATGTGGCGCAGATGGTCGTACACGTCCATCGTTGCCCACGGAATCGACAGAATCGGTGCGATATCCCCGATATGCTCGCGCGCTTTGCGCAGAACGTTGTCTTTGCACAAAATCAGGTCGGGCGCAAGCTCCAGGAAAACGTCGCGCCCCGTCTCCCACGCTTCCGACCCGTGCATCGGCAGCCGCAGCTCCGTCGTATCGAACGCGAAGCTGACGTGCATCTGCGCCGCCTTCGGAACGATGCCCAATGAGAACAGATGATCGGTGCACGGATACGACAGCGAAATGACGGAGGGACTGCTTCCCTTGACATAAAAAGTCGGAGAACTGCCCGTATGCTCCTTGAACCGGCGGCTGAAATAAAACTCGTCCCGATAGCCGACGAATTGGGCGATTTCCCGGATGCTTTTGTCCGTCACCCTCAGCAGCTCCTTCGCGCGGTTCATGCGCAGCTGGGTGATGAAGGCGCTCGGGGACTTGTTCATGAACCGTTTGAATTGCTGGGAGAAATAAACCGGATGCAGCCCGGTCATTTCGGCCAGCGTCTCTACGCGAATGTCCCGATGATAGTGCTCCTGGATATACTTCAGCGCGGACAGCAGCCATGCCTCTTGACGGTCCGGCTCCCTCTGCTTCCCGCCGCCTGCTGGAGCGAGCTGCATGAGCAGCTCCAGCAAAACTTGCTGCTTCTGCAGACGACGCACCGCGGCCGGGGACTGCGCGGCCGGCCGGATCAGCAATGCGAGCAGTTGTCTGATGGCTCCGCCCGGCCCTTCGCAGCGCTCGTCCGGCAGCAGGCCCAGCTGCCGCTCGTACAAGCGGTGCGGCAGCGCGTCGGGCTCCACGGCGCGAAACAGCTCGAACTTCACCACGTACAGCTTCAGTTTGGCGTTTTTCTTCTCCCGCACGAACACGGGCGTTCCCGGATTAAACACATACAAGGAGCCGCGCTTCAGCGCTTCGTTTAACTCTCGGTAATGCACCGTGGCGTTCCCCTGATCGCAATACAGCAGCATAAAGGACGACAGCGCGTTCGAAGAAGCCGCGGCAGCGGCAGCTTCGCCCTCTAACAGCTCCGCGCCGCGCACTTCCAGGATCAGCTCGTCCCATCTATTGTCCGGTTGCGTTTGACCGTTCATCCTCTTCCTCCCCCATCCCCGCGGCGTTGCGCTCAACATCGGCAAGAGGCCGCCCGAACGGGACGGCCTCTATCATTTTCCCACAGGGACGGGGAGGTTTCAACAATGTGCCGCTACGCGACAACCTCCTTCACGTAACGTCCGCGGATCAGCAGGAAGTAGACCGCCTGGATCGCCATGAACGTGCCGAGCACCGACATCGACGTCGTCATCAGCGAATAGCCGAACATGTTCTGCAGCGCAGTGAGCGCGACCGCCCCGTGCACGAAGGCGACGACGATCGGCACGAAGAACAGAATCATCAGCTGCTTCGTCACGATGCCGGACAGCTCCCGATCGGTCAGGCCGAGCTTGGCGATCGATTTGAACTTCGCTTTGTCGTCCGGCAAGTCCGCGTACAGGCGGAAGTACAGGAAGCTGCCTGAAGCGACGAAAAACACCGCGCCGATAAACAATCCGATGAACAGTACGATACCGTAAGCCTGGTTCAGCAAGTGCAGCTCGTAAGCGACGGAGAAGAACCGGCTGTCGCTGGCGGCGAGCTTCTCTTCGAGCGCCTGCCCGGCGTTCTTCGTCCTCTTCCACTCCTTGGCGTCGAACGCGTAGAAGCGTTGAACGGAAGGATGCTCCAGCTTCTCGAACAGCTCGTCCGCCACGACGTAATAATCGTCGAATATCGGCAGCGTCACCGACGGCTGGGAGCCAATCGGATCGAGCTCGACTCCGCCCTCCTTCAGCACCGCTTTCTTCGGAGCGAATTCCCGATAACCGGCGAACGCGTTCGTATAGTAGATCATCATCGATTCGTTCCCGTTAAGCTCGACCGGTTTCTCTCCCGCCGCTTCCGCGATCGCATTGAATTCGGACGCTTTCACGACGTAGACGCTTTGATCCGACCCGGCCGTCTTCTGATCCGACATCGAAGCTTCCAGCTTGCCGTAGTCGATTCCTTCGCTCCGCAGCGTCCGCTCGATCTCCTCGACCTCCGCCTTCTCGCGTTCCCCCGCGTCCTTGCCCGGCGTGTATTCGAACGCGAACGGATTTTCCTCCAGCAGGACGTTCGTCGACATCGTTTTGAAGCCGACCAGCGAGCCGATCGCCGAGAACGCCACCGTAGACAGAATCGCCACCATGAAGAATGTCCGCGCGTTGTCCTTCATCCGGTAAGCCAGATCGGACAGGAACAGCATATTCGTCTTGCGCCAGAAGAACGAACGCCGGCCCCGGCACTTGTGAATGAAGTACACGCTTAACTGCGTAAACAGGAAGTACGTTCCGACGATGACCATCAGCGTCACCGGAATCATGACCATGAACACGACCATGCCTTTTGCCAGCAGCGCAATCGCATAACCCGCCCCGAGCAGCAGCACGGCGAGCAGCGACAGCAGCACGGACGATTTCGGCTCCGGCTTCGGCTTGGCGCTTCCTTTAAGCAGATCGATCAGGCGGTTGCCCCGCAGGATGATCACCGTGAATGCCGAGATGACGACGAACAGCGCGAGGAAAGCGGCCAACGTAAGCGCGAGAGCCTCCCACGGCAAGTAGAACTTCAGCGTATCGTCCAATCCGAGCAGGTTTTCCGCCATCAGCAGCATCGTCTTGGCCATCACAAGCCCCATTCCGATGCCCGCCGCCGTCGCTCCCAGCCCGATCAGCACATTTTCCAGAAACACCATCGCCTTAAGCTGCGAATTGCTCATTCCGAGCATGACGAGCAAGCCGAATTCCTTTTTCCTCGTCTTCAGGAACGCGCTCATCGAATACAGCACGAAGAAGAACGAGAAGACGTAGATCAGCCCTTCGGCAAAATGCATCGCGGACGTCACGTTGTCGTGCACCATTCCGCCGGACATGCCGGGGTGGAACGCGAACACCGCATAGACGAAAAACGCCATAACGGAAAACGCGCTGCTCAGAAAATAGGCGGCGTACGTGCGCTTGTTGCGCATGACGTTGTTAAACGCGAATCGTCGAAAGGTCATGCGCGTTCCCTCCCAGCAGCGACAACACGTCGATGATTTTCTGGAAGAACGCCTGCCTGCTCTCCCCGCGATGAATCTCGTTGTACAGCTGGCCGTCCTTGATGAAGACGACCCGATGGCAGTAGCTGGCGGCGACCGCATCGTGGGTAACGAGCATCATCGCCGTCCGCTCCGAGCCGTTGAGCGCGACGAGCGTCTCCATGACGTCCTTGGCCGACTTCGAATCGAGGTTGCCCGTAGGCTCGTCCGCGAACAGAAACTTCGGCTTGTGGATCATCGCCCGGGCGATCGCCGTCCTCTGTGCCTGTCCGCCGGAGATTTCGTACGTGCGCTTGCCCAGAATCGACTCGATGCCGAGCTTGGCGGCGATCTCGCGCACCTTGCTCTCCATCGTCTTGACCGCTTCCCCTTCCAGCGTCAGCGGCAGCACAATGTTCTCCTCCACCGTCAGCGTGTTTAGCAGGTTGAAATCCTGGAACACGAAGCCGAGCTCGCGGCGGCGGAACTTCGCCAGCTCGCCCTTCTTCAGCTTGTGCGGATTGCGGCCGCCGATCAGCACCTCGCCCGTCGTCGGCGAATCGATCGCGGCGACCAGATTCAGCAGCGTCGTCTTGCCGCTGCCGGACGGCCCCATGATGCCGACGAACTCCCCTTCCTCGATCGACAGATTAATGTCGGTCAGCGCCCGCGAAGGCACCTTGCCTCCGTAAATTTTGTTTAACTGGCGTACGCTCAGCATTTCCATCGCGCATTTCTCTCCTTCTCCATGGCGGCCGACGAAGCCGCTGTCTGTCTGATAAGGCTATTGTATCCGGAGAGAAAACGGCGGCCTATCGATTTGCCTTTCAGTTTCCTTACACGGATGTAAGGTACGAGGCGAAGACGATGCGGACGCGAGTGCCGACGCCCGGTTCGGACTCCAGCTCGATCCGGTGACCCAGCCGCTCGGCGATCTCTCGGGCGAAGTAGAGCCCCATTCCGGTCGACTCGCGGAATTTGCGCTTGCGCCCATTGTCGCCGGTGAAGAACGGCTGGAAGACGCGCTTGATGTCCTCGGGGGGAATGCCGATGCCGCGATCGCGAATTTCCAGCACCGCTTCCGTGCCGCGCGTCAGCGAAGTGAACGTCACCTTCTCGTGGGAATCGGCCGAATACTTCACCGCGTTCGTCACGATCTGGCCGACGAGGAAGCCGAGCCATTTCGCGTCGCTCTCGACTTGCAGATCGGCATCGACCTGCAGGTCCGGGTACACCTTGCTGCCGATGAACAGCCGCTTGTTGTCGCGGATCGCGTTTTCGCAGATGGCCTTCAGCGAGACCGGCTCGACCCGGAAGTCGCGGTCGAACGTTTCCAGGCGGGCGGCGTACAGCACCGTCTCCAGCCCCTTCTCCATGCGCTCGGCTTCTTCCAGCACGCTGGCCGAACGCGGATCGTCCTCCTCCATCGTGAGCCGGATGACCGCGAGCGGCGTTTTCATCTGATGCACCCATTGGTTCATGAACGCCAGATGGTCTTTGCGCGCTTTCTCGGCCAGCTTGATCCGCTGTTGGTAATGCCCGTACTGCGACTGCAGCAGCGCGTCGAGCGCTTCCGGGAGGGGGCCCGAACCGAGTCCTTGAATCGAATCGTCCAGCTCCGCCATCGGCTCGCTTAACGTGCGGTAGAGCTGCCGGAGCGAGACGTAGCGGTAGACCAAATAGCCCGTCAACAAGACGAGCCCGACGAATACGGAATAAAGTCCGGTCAGAAAATGGCGGTAGCCGTCCAGCCAGTAAATCAGCAATACGAGAAACAGCTGGACGATCTGCATCAGGACGAGCGCCCGATGATCGCGGATAAACAATCTCATGGCCGCTCCTCCGCCTCCCAATCCGGGAGCAGCCGATAGCCGGCTCCTCGCACCGTCTCCAGGCTGCCGTCGATGCCGAACTCCTGCAGTTTTTTGCGCAAGCGGGTGATGTTCACATTGAGCGTGTTCTCGTCTACGAACGCCTGATCGTCCCACAGCTCCTCCAGCAGCGCCTCGCGGCTGACGATTCGGGGCGAGCGCTTCATCAGCATTTCCAGCAGGACGGCTTCCTTCTTCGTGAGCGTGCTGCCGGCGCCTCCCAGCGACAGCTCCAGCCGCTCCGGATATAGCTGCAGCCCCGCCAGCTTGACGATTCTCTCCTCCGTCCGCTCCGCGTATTCCCCGTACGCCCTTCTTAATTGGCTGCGGATTTTGGCCATGACGACTTCCATATGGAAGGGTTTCGTAATATAGTCGTCCGCTCCGTACTCAAGCGCCATCACCTGGTCCATCTCTCCGTCGCGCGCGGAGATGAACAGAATCTGGCACTTGGAGAGGGCGCGGATTTGACGGCACCAATAGAAGCCGTCGTATTTCGGCAAGTTGACGTCCATCAGCACGAGATGCGGATCGTACCGGCGGAAAAAATCCGTCACTCCCGCGAAGTCCTCGACGACCCCGGTATCGTAGCCGTACTTCTCGATATTCGCTTGCAGCAGCGCCGCCAGCTTCGGATCGTCCTCGCAAATCATAATGCGATGCAATGCGCTCCCCCTTTCCGTGCCTGTTCCATGAGTTCATGCGGGATGAAGGCCCTCGTACCGATTTGCCCCATCCTTAAGTCGGGGTACGGACCGGCCCAATGTCCGATTCGTCGACTCTACCCGGGGACGTGATCGGATTCGTCCGATTCCGATAAGATGAAATCAAAGATGTCGACCGGGAAGGAGTCCTGTTTCATGATTGCCAACGACGAGGTTTATATCGTATTGACCGCCACCGGAACCTGGTTCAGTCGAACGATCCAATGGGTGACGAAAGCTCCGCTGAACCACGCCTCGCTGTCCTTCGACCGGGAATTGAAGGACGTATACAGCTTCGGGCGAAAAAAGCTGAGCAACCCGATCTTCGCCGGGTTTGTTCAGGAAAATTTTGCGGACCCGTTCTACGAGGACGCTCCATGCGCCGTATACCGCCTGCGGGTCGGAGCAAACGCCCGCGTGGAGATGCACCGTCTCGTGAACGAAATGAAGCGGCAGCCGGACCGTTACCGCTACCATCTGCTCGGCCTGATCGGCGTGCTCATCCGGCGCAGAATTCCGCGCGAGAACGCGTATTTCTGCTCGCACTTCGTCGCCTCCGTACTGGAGCAAGGCGAATGCCGTCCTGTCGATAAGCCCGCCTACTTCATCACGCCGGCGGATTTCGAACAGTCTCTCTCCGCTCAGCAAATCTACCGCGGAACGATGTCCGGCTACTTGGCCAGGTTTAACTCGACGTATCCTGCGGCTGTTTACGGCTCCTCGTTCTCTCCGGCTACCGCTTAAGCTTCTCTTCCACCGAGAGAAGCTTCTGCTCCATCGTACCCTGCTTGTCCCGGCGGTCGTCGATCGTCAGCGTCGTGGACACCCTCGCCGCGCCGCTTGCGAACGGCACCTCGTGCATTCTGCGGACGACCGCCAACAGCTCGTCCAACTCCCCTTCGATAATCGTGCTCATCGGAGTCAGCTGATATTTGATCCGCTCGGCGGACTGCTCCAGCACCCGATGCACCTCGGCCACATACTCGCCCACGCTCGGCGATCCCGTTCCCAGAGGCACGATCGTCACCTGTACGATTGCCATTGTTTGTTCCCTCCTCCTCTTTTCTTGCAAACTCATATGGCCGCTCCTGCGGGGCGTAGTCCAGTTGTACTCCAGTACTAATACGGCCGCTCCTGCGGAGCGTAGTCCAGTTGTACTCCAGTACTAATAAGGTCGCTCCTGCGGGACGTAGTCCGGGTCGATGTCCCGTTCGCTCAGATCGCTTCGGTGCCACACCGGCGTGGCTGCGGGCGACATCGGCGGAATCAGCCACGACCAGCGGGCGTTTACGTCCCGCCCTTGCTCCTGCTCGCGTTTCATAAACCGCATGAACTGCTCCGCCGCCGTATGATGGTCCACAATGCTGACTCCGTTCGCCTTGAAGGAATGGATAACCGCCGAATTCAGCTCCAGCAGCGCCCGATCCTTCCATAGCGTCGTATTCGTAGAGCGGTCGAGGCCGAGCAGATCGGCGATCGCCGGCAACTCGTCGTAACGGTCGGCATCCGCCAGATTACGCGCCCCGATCTCCGTACCCATATACCACCCGTTAAACGGGGCGGCCGTATAGCGGACGCCGCCCACGTTCAGCGCCATGTCCGACAAAATCGGCACCGCATACCACTGCAGCCCCAGTCCGGCGAACTCCGGGATGTCCGGATGCTCGAACTTCACTTCCACGACGGCCTCGTCAGGAATCGGAAACCATTTCGGCTCCCGACTCCCGATCTGGATCACAAGCGGCAGCACATCGTATTTCGTCCCTCGCCCCTTCCAGCCCAAGCTTTGAATCGCCTCGGTCAGCTCGGCGGAAGCGGGATCGCCGACGACGCCGTTCGGGGTCCGGTAGCCCGCATAGCGAATCAACTGATGGTTCCAGATGCGGATGTCCGGACCGTCCGGCCGTTGCGGAGCGAAAGCGGTCAGTGTCGGACGGATGCGCCCGCCGTTCGTCGCATACCCGATATGCCGCAGCAGCGCCGCCGCGATCTCCTCTTCCGTCTCCGCGCTCCTCTCGTCGAACACTTCAAGCGAATCCCAGAACAGCCGTCCGATGCATTTGGCGTTGTTCCTCCAAGCGACTTTCGCCCCGAAAGTCAACTCCTGCTTCGTATGCGTATAGGTGCCGGTCTCGTGAATTTCCGCCGCAACCTCGCTTAGCCGCGCCTCGCATTGCTGAGCGCTTCCCTTCGTTTCCTCGTAATAGGAACGGATAAAAGCTGCGGCTTGGCTTTCCAACTTCGAATTTAAATTAATGGCATTAATCATGATGATGAGATCCTCGGTTTACATAATTTTTGTTATGTTACTTCTTGGGGGAGTCGGCATTTTTACCGCGTCTGTAGCGGTCGACAACGGCCTGCACAATCCACACGATCGAGCCGATCAGATACAGCGGGAATACGATGACGAGCATGGTCGCGAAGTCGCCCAGATCGTCCCATTCCCCCGTGTTGCGCAGCTGCGCTTGCAGCATGATCAGGCAGCCTAGCGCATAGATGCCGAGCGGCCACCATCTTCTCCTGAATCCGGCCAGTATCGGCAATGCGACGAATACGATCCAAACCGCGACGTACACAGGTCCGTGCATGCGGTCTCTCCTTTCGAAGACGACGTCGAATTCCCTTCCATTGTAACAAAATCCCGCAGCCTTGCGAAATGACAGTTCCGCGAACAACGGCACTCCCCTTGTCTCTTCTTGTCTCCTCTTCTCCTTTCTCCCCTTTAGCGCTATCCCTGTCCGTCAGGCCGTCTACTTCCTTTCCTTTCCGTTCCATTTTCCACTTCTTTTGTCGATATCCCCTTCCGTCAGTCTTCCACCATCATCCCACCTCCCTTTCATCCCTTTTGCCGCTATCCCTTTCGATCAGTTCGTTCTCTCTCTCCATTCATCCTCTGTACGCCTTTTGCCGCTATCCCCTCCATTCAGTTCACGCTGTCCCGACTCTGTCCTACCGCCTTTTCGCTCCCTTTTGCCGCTATCCCTTCCGGTCAGTTTACTCAGCTCCGCCCTGGACCTGCCGCCTCTTTTGTCGCTATCCCTTCCGTTCAGGTCAGATCAGTTCACGCTCCCCGCTACCTTCCGCTATCTCCCCTTTTGCCGATATCCTCTTGAGTCAGTTGGGAATCTTGATAAATAAAGAGAAAAATTAACCAATTTATAGCTTTAAACGAGAACAAATGTTTGGTATAATAAACAGAGAACAAATGTTTGTGTAAAACAGAAAGGAGATTCGTATGAGTCTTAAAGAAGCGGCGGAGAAATTCCAAAAATTCTGTTCCATCTATAAAGAGGAAGCGGATTGTTTCCCTGTTCTGTTTGAGTTGAAGTGGCCCGACGGCTTTCGTTGCCCGCGCTGCAACCACCCGCATGCCTATCTCATTTCCACCCGTCGGATTCCGCTCTACGAATGTCGCTCCTGCCATACACAAACTTCCTTGATCGTCGGCACCATAATGGAGGGCAGCCGAACGCCCCTTCATCGTTGGTTCCAGGCCATATTTCTGCATGCCCAGCCCCGCTGCGTGAATGCCCGCCAGCTCTCCGAAGCGATCCAGGTGACCTACAAAACAGCCTGGTTGATCTGTCATAAAATTCGCCGCGCTATGTCGGCCAAGGAGTCGAGTCGATTGCTGTCGGGCGTTGTTCGTGTTTCGGATACGATCTATTGCAAGCGTTTGACGCCCTCCTTCGACTGGCATAAACAGGAACAATCTCTGCTCGTCGGCGCTTCGGATGCGGAAGACGGCACTCCGGACACCCTTGTGATTAAACTGCAGTCCAAAGCCCCGTTAAAGGACAAGTACGACTGCCCGGATACGGCGCCGTTTATTCGTGATCATGTTCACCCCGACGATGTGAAAAACGTGATCGTAACCCGAAGATACGGACGCAATATGAATAAAAAGCTGGCCTGGATGGGATACGACGTGACATGGTGGATCGGCCGAACGTTTCTAGGCATCGGTCCTAAGCACCTGCAGGCGTATCTTGATCAATTTTGCTATTATTACAACCGCGGCCGATCCACCCTCTACGTTCAATTACTCGCAGATTGCATCCATTCTTCCACCATCACCTATCCTGAACTCACGAAGTCTAACGGCCGTTCTTCCCGGTCTAGCAGGCTGACTCGAGCTTCACGGGAATCCTCCCTTAAACATGGATGATCTGCTCCTTTTCGAACGGAACGAAGCCAATCCCTCACATTCCACAATCTCGTTCTTTTTCAAAAACGGACCTTAAACTGAGTCATGGGGATACCTAACAAGCTGCTGAACGCCAAATCATAGCCGCGAGGATGATCAACTGATTAAACGGGATAACTTATCGCTAAACGTTATACCAGATTTCTGAGCAGTCGGGATATAGACAAATGAAGAATAGGTCATTAACGATTTCGGAAGAGAAGTACGGTCAACCTGACTGAACGGGATAGCGGCAAAAGAGCGAAAAAGGCACTACGTACCTATTTAGAATGCGACGAAGACAAACTGAGTGGACGGGATAGCGGCAAAAGAAGAGAAAAGGCACTACGTGCAGCATATACAGAATATGGTGCAGGAAAACTGACTGAACGGGATACCGGCAAAAGCTGCGAAAACGATATAACCCGCCGATCGTGTACATAAGCCCCGCGGCTCTTGAATTCAGAGCTTCGTCCGATTACAGTAAAATTATCCCTAACGAGGTGAGCGCATGAATCTGCAAAAACGCAAAGACCGCGAAGAGCTGGAGCGGCGCATTCCGGCCATGCCCTGGTACGTCGACAAGTTCATCAACTATAAGTTGCCCGATCTCTCCCCGTCCTCCCTGCTCGAATACGTCAGGGATTACGAGATTTTCCTCTCGTGGCTGATGGGTGAAGGGCTGACTTCGGCGTCGAAAATGTCGGACGTGCCCCTGGAGGATCTGGAGCGCCTGCATATGGACAGCGTTGATCATTTTCGGATGCATCTGGCGACGAAGCGCGATCACGCCAATACGAAAACGACGATTTCTCGCAAGCTGTCTTCCCTCCGCTCGCTATTTCATTATTTGAGCCAAATTGCCGAGGACGATAACTTCTACCCGCTGCTTAAACGCAACGTGATGGCCAAAGTGTCGGTGAAGCGCACGCACAAGCCGAAGGATACGGCAGCCAAGCTGGAAGGCAAACTGCTGCAGGAGCAGGAAATCATCGAATTCATTAACTACATTAAAGAAGATTACGCTCACGACGTCGCAACCAACAAGCAAGCGACTTATTCCCATGAGCTGAACCGGATTCGCGACTGCTGCATCGTCAGCCTCATTCTCAATTCGGGCTTGCGCGTATCCGAGCTGGTCAACTTGAATCTGGACGACGTGGACATCAAGAAGCGACTCGTCTACGTCTACCGCAAAGGGAAAAACGACGACACGTTCAAGACGCCCGTCTATTTTCGCCAGGACACAATTCCCGATCTCGAACAATATATCGCTCAGCGGGATACGAGGTACAAGGCGCCCAAGCGCGAAAAAGCGATGTTCCTGGCGATCGCCAACGGCAAGAAGGAAGGCTCACGCATGACGAAGCGGGCGATCCAGGCGATGGTGCTCAAATACGCCAAGCGTTTCGGCAAGCCCTACTTGTCCGTGCACAAGCTGAGACACTCCTTCGCCACCGATTACTACCTGAGCAACGATCTGTACAAAACCCAGGAGCAGCTCGGCCACGCCTCCCCGGAAACGACGCAAATCTATGCCCATCTCACTGACAAAACGATGGCCGAAGCGATCGATCGCCGCAAAGAGGAAGCTTAAATCGGGATGACTTAACTTGTCTTCGAAAACAACGCCGCAAACCATCCCCTTTTCACATAACGGTGCTGGAACTCATCATGAAATATGGTAAAATGGTGTAGATGAGTTTCATTTTCATTTACATTTTGGCGGCTATGGTTATTTTGCTTCCAGAGGTCAGATGCTACATCCGTGGTCGTGGCAGTTCCAGCTCAATTATGTAGAAGTCGAGGTGCATGAAGATGGATTACCGGATTGAAAAAGACTCGCTCGGAGAGGTGCAGGTTCCCGCGGATAAACTGTGGGGAGCGCAGACGCAGAGAAGCTTGGGCAACTTCCGGATCGGTACGGAGAAAATGCCACTGGAGCTCGTGCGCGTATTCGCCCTGCTCAAGAAGAGCGCGGCTCTCGCCAACGCGGATCTAGGCAAGCTGCAGGCGGACAAAGCGCAGGCGATCGTGGACGCAGCCGACGAAATCGTGCGCGGCGATTGGGACGAGCACTTCCCTCTCGCGGTATGGCAGACGGGCAGCGGCACGCAGTCGAACATGAATGTCAACGAAGTGATCGCCAACCGCGCCAACCAATTGCTGGCCGACCGAGGCTCGGAGCAGCGCATCCATCCCAATGACGACGTCAACAAATCGCAAAGCTCCAACGATACGTTCCCTACCGCCATGCACATCGCCGCGCTTATCGCTGTGGAGGATCTCGTCCTGCCCGCGATCGGCAAGCTGAAGTCGACGCTGCAGGCCAAGAGCGAGCAATTCGCGGACGTCATCAAAATCGGCAGAACGCATCTGCAGGATGCCACTCCCCTCACGCTCGGCCAAGAGATCGGCGGCTGGGTCGCGATGCTGGACAAGTCGGAGCGGATGATCCGCGATTCCGCCGAATATTTGCGCGAGCTCGCGATCGGCGGAACCGCCGTCGGTACCGGCATCAACGCCCATCCGCAGTTCGGGGACAAAGTGGCTGAGAAGCTGAGCGAGCTGAGCGGCAAGCAGTTCCTTTCCGCGGCCAACAAGTTCCATGCCCTGACGAGCCACGACGAGCTCGTTCACGTTCACGGCGCGTTCAAGGCGCTGGCCGCCGATCTGATGAAGATCGCCAACGACGTCCGCTGGCTGGCCAGCGGCCCCCGCAGCGGCATCGGCGAGATTACGATTCCCGCCAACGAGCCGGGAAGCTCGATCATGCCGGGCAAAGTGAACCCGACCCAATCGGAAGCGATGACGATGGTCGTCGCGCAGGTGCTGGGCAACGACGTCACAGTCGGCTTCGCGGCAAGCCAGGGCAACTTCGAGCTGAACGTGTTCAAGCCCGTCATTATTTACAATTTCCTGCAATCGGCCCGCTTGCTGGCCGACGCGATCCATTCCTGGAACGATAACTGCGCCGTCGGCATCGAGGCCAATATCCCCGTCATTCAGGGACATCTCGAGCGCTCTCTCATGCTCGTGACGGCGCTGAATCCGCACATCGGCTACGAGAACGCGGCATCGATCGCCAAGACGGCCCACGCGGAAGGCTTGACGCTTAAGGAAGCCGTCCTGCGAAGCGGCCTGTTGACGGAGCAGCAATTCGACGAGATCGTCCGTCCGGAGCACATGATCCATCCCCAAGCCTAATGGGGATTCCGACGAGGCATAATAAGAGAGCAGAAAGCAAGGCATCCTAGCCTTACTTCCTGCTCTTTTTGCTTGCGAGCCAGAAAGCCAAAATAATGACGGGAATGAGAATAAACGTCGGGATATTGATCGTGCTCCCCACGATCGCCGACAAGATCAAGACCAGCACGACAAACCCGATCAGATAAAGACAGCCTCTGCCGAACGTTTCCAAGCCCTCTCTCCTTTCCGGGAGATATTCCAAGGAAAACAGGTGACAACATGACCCGACAACTCGGAAAAATCGTGCTCCTGCTTGCGCTCTGCCTGATCTCCCCGCTCTCTCCGCTCGCATTCCATCCTTCGTCCGTGAACGGACAAGCGGCACAGCCCGAATACGCCAAGTGGGGTATCGTGGCGATGGAAGCGACCAAAGCCAAGTATGGCATCCCTATCGTCGATTACCGTCACATCGGAAGAGTTGCGACCGCTCCGGGCACGGCCGAAGAAAGATTCAAGCTGTGGCTCAAGGACGGGAACCGGGAGTTCGGCGTCATCGTCTCCGTTCAATTCGATACGGGGAGCGAACGGCTGATCGCCGTCAAGTTCCGGGAGACCGATCGTCCAACCTTTCGAAGAACGTAAGCCGGTTGCCGAACGGATCGCCGACCCGCACTTCCAGACAGCCGAAAGCTTTCTCCAAGCCGGGCCTGGCGTAGCCGTAATTTTTCGCGGTCAAATATTCGTGATATTCCGTCAGGTTCGACGTCTCGATGCGCATTGCCGAGCCTGGCGTACAGTCTCCGTGATGCTCCGTCAGATGCAGCGTGCAGCGCCCCAGCGACACTTGCGCGTACAGGGGCATGTCGGGCTCGTAGCGATGCTCCCAATCCAGACGGAACCCCAAGTAACCGACATAAAACTCCTTCGCCTTCGCTACGTCGAAAATCCGCAGCAGCGGCGTCACCGACGACAGTTCGAATTCCGTCGTTCCCATCCGTCCACCCTTTTCACAATGGATAAAATCGCCAATCGCATGCCATGCCCATCGTAACATGCAAGCGACGGCAGATCAACGCCTCCGGCCGCGATACAGCAAATAGATGAAGAACGGAGCGCCCACTGCCGCCGTGAACACGCCGACTGGCAGATCGTACGGAAGGAACGCCGTGCGCGCGATGAGATCGGCGGCGACGACGATCAGACTGCCGCAGATCGCCGCCATCGGGAGCAGCTTGCGGGCTCCCGGGCCGACGAGCCGCCGCGCGATATGGGGACCGATCAGGCCGACGAAGCCGATGACGCCTCCGATGGCGACCGCCGATCCGGCCAGACCGACGCTGATGGCGATCAGGATGAAGCGGCTGCGGCCGACGGCGTTGCCCACGCTGATGGCCGAATCGTCCGTCAGCGCCAGCACGTTCATATTTTTCCCGTGATAGATCGCCAGCAGCAGGAACCCGATCGTCCACGGAGCGAGCATCAGCACGTGTTTCCATGAGCTGGCGTAGATCGTGCCGGTCAGCCACACGTAAGCGTCGGCCGCGGTGTATTGGTCGCCGAACACAAGCAAGGCGTTCGTATATGCCCCCGTCAGAGCGCCGATACCGATGCCGACGAGAATGAGCCGGCTCGGAGCGACTCCCTTCTTCCAGGCGAACAGATAGATGAGCATGGAGACGACGCCCGCTCCGCACATCGCCGCCGCCGGCAGCCAGTGAATGCTGACCGCCGCGGATCTGAACGTCAGGAACGAAGCGGCAGCGGCAGCGGCCCCGCCGGTAATGCCGATCAAGTCCGGCGCGGCAAGCGGATTGCGGAAGACACATTGCAGAATCGCACCGGCGACGGCCAGAGACGCTCCGGTCAACATGGCCACGACAAGGCGCGGCGCGCGCAGCTCGCGAACGACGAGTATCTCTTCCGCCAATCCTCTGCCCAGCAGCGCCTTAACGACATGATCGATGCGAATCCGCATATCGCCGAATGCGATATAGAGAACGGCAAAGGCGATCAGAGCGCAGCCCAGCGCCGCGAACCACCTGGCGGAACGGCTCATGCCTTCACCTTCCCTCTGCGAGCGATGTAGATGAAGAACGGCGTGCCGACGGCCGCAGTCATGACGCCGACGGGAAGCTCCTGAGGCGGAATGACGAACCGGGCCGCGAGATCCGCCAGCAGCAGCAGCGTCGCTCCCAGCACGGCCGAATACGGAATGAGCCAGCGGTGATCCAGGCCGGCCAAGTAACGCGCCACATGAGGGACGACGATGCCGATGAAGCCGATCGGCCCGGCCACGGCAACGGAGCTCCCTGCCAGCAGCACGACGCACAGGCCGCCCGCAATCTTGACGAGCGACGTTCTCATCCCGACGCCGACGGCCGTCTCTTCCCCTGCGGCGAGCACGTTCAGGTGCCGGGACAGCAGCCATGCGCCCAGCCAACTGACCGCCATATACGGGAAGACGTCGACCAGCAGCTCCTGCGGTCTGCCCGCGATCGAGCCGGCAAGCCAGAACAGCACGTCCTGCAGCGAGCTCTGGTTGCGCACGAGCAAGCCCTGCGTGGCGGACATGAACAGAGCGGACATCGCCGCGCCCGCCAGCACGATGCGCATCGGCGTCATCCCCTCGTAGCCGAGCGCGCTTAATCCGTATACGGTCGCAGCCGCGACGGCAGCTCCGGCGAACGCGAACCAGACGAGCGTGCTCTGGTTCTGCACCGCAAGCGCCGTCACGCCGAGGACGACCCCGAGCGCCGCTCCCGAATTGATGCCGAGAATCGAGGGCGACGCCAGCGGGTTGCGGCTAATCGCCTGCATGATAACACCCGCTACCGCCAGGCTCGCCCCTATCGCGGCCGCGATAAGCGCTCTCGGCAGCCTCGTCAACTTCACGATCACCTGGTTCATCGAGCTCTCGTCGTAACGAAACAGCCCCGATATCGTATCGTTCCAGCTCAAGCTCGTAAATCCCCACCGAATATTGGCGATAAAACCGAATGCAAGCAGGACCGCTCCCGCGAGCAGTCCTGCCAGCTTGTACCCCGATCCGGGCAATCCTTGTTCTGTCATTGCTCAAGCTCCTGTTCGTCGCTAGGGAAAAACGCCGAAGAACGAGCGCTAGCGCGTCTCGTCCCCCGGCGACCCGTAAGTCGTCTAATCGCTATTCAAGATTGAAGTAGAAGTACAGATCGTCCAGCATTTTCTCCGCTGCCAGAGGTCCGCCGGACAGATTCCAGTTGACGGCGTTCACTTTGTAATACTTTTTGTTTTTGACTGCCTTCAGGTTTTTCCAGAGCGGATTGTCGATCCATTCCTTCTGCAGCTTGTAGACCGCTCCGTCTCCGTCCCAATCCACGGTGAAGTCGAAGATGTAGTCCGCGTCCAGCAGCGGGGTTTGTTCCTTCGTAGCCACGTTCATAATGTCTTGCGTCAGATCCGTCTGGGTTTTCGGGAATTTGAAGCCGAGATCCAGCAGGATGTTAGGCGCGAAACCTTCCACGTAGAAGCGAGCCGTACCGTTCGGGTTCGTGCGAATAACCGATACTTCGGTCTGCGATACTTTCGAGCCGATTTTCTTCTTGAAATCCGCGACGCGCTTGTTCCAGTTCGCCAGGTATGCGTCCGCCTTCGGCTGCTTGTTCAGCACGTCAGCCGCGAATTTGAGGTTAGTCTGCCAGCTGAATACGTCTTCCGTATGTACGGTAGGCGCGATTTTGCTCAGCTGATCGTGAATCTTCTCGTGTCTCATCTTGGAGCCGATGATCAGATCCGGCTTGAGTGCGGCGATGCCTTCGAGGTTCGGCTGCGTCTCGTCGCCCAGATCTTTGACCCCGATGAGGCTAGGGCGCAAGTATTCGTAGAAAGGCTGCTGCAGGTACGACTCGACCGCTCCGACCGGCTTCACGCCGAGCAGGACGCTCGTGTCCACCATTCCGTTGAACAGGATGACGACGCGCTGTGGAACGCCGTTCAGCTTCGTTTCGCCCAGGGCGTGCTTGACCGTTTTCGTACGGTTCAGCTCAACCGTTTTCTTGGAGCCGTTCCAGGACACCCAGATGCCGAAAGCGTCGCCGATCGCGCGAACCGGCACGAGCACCGACTTGTCTTTGGAGACCGGAGCGCCTTCCAGCTTCACGGCTTTGCCGTTGATCGTCGCGTTGACGGTGCCCGGCGTGAAGACGAGCGATTTGCCGTTCAGGGAGATCGTCGTTTTTTTCGAAGCCGCATCCGTCTTGACGGTAGCTTTCAGCTGCGAAGCGAGCGTAGCGTAAGGAACGAAGATTTTGCCGCCGATCAGTTGGGGCTGGGCACCGGTGAAGGCGACCTTCTTGCCGTCCAGGTTAAGCGTCACGTTCTGCGTCGTTGCGGCCGAAGCGGCCGTAAACGGGATAAGTCCAAGAATCAGGGCCAGCGACAGAGCGAAGCCCAACAAGCGTTTGTTCATGCGAATCATAGTGCGAACTCACCTTTCTCAGGGGTAGATTTCCGAATCTTCGGCTTCGGGGACCGTTTCTTCTTGCGAAAGAGCGCCTTCCGCTTTCTCTTTCAGGTCTCGGATCATCTGATAGAGGCTGTACGAAATGTCGACGAGCTGATCTTTGTTCTTGACCTCGCCGGTTTGCTCCAGCAGCAGGGACAGATCTCCGCGAACCGTCTCGGCGCGTTGCCCGTCCAGCTTCGCCGCCTCTTCCTCGATCGCCTTCCACGTTCCGGCAAGATCTTGAGCGGCTTGCTGCGCGGCAGACGTATCGTCCTCCTCGATCGCTTGCTTGTACGCCTTGACGAATCCGTTCATCTTCGTCAAGCCGTCCGCCGCGTCCGATACCGGCTGCGGCGCTATCGCCTCGTATAGATCCTCGCCCTTGGAAGCGGGTTCGGATGTCGGAATCGCGGATGCGCCGCTTTCCTTCGCGCTGCCGGAAGACGATGCGCACCCGGAAGCCAAGCCTGCGAAGGCTATAGCCAGAACAACCGCGCATAACAGTCGATGCTTTCGTGACAAACGCTAACCTCCGTCTCAAGTTGATAATGATTTTCAGTATCATTTTATAGAGGGAGTGACCGTATTTGTATACACGAATTTGTCATCTTCCCATGGACAAAATTTCCGAAACCCGCCAATAAGCGATTGATTGACGTCACGCGTATTGATAGAATGTAATTGATAATGATTCTCACCTTTCCGATGAAAGGAGCCTCCCTCTTGAATCGCATAGTCGATTTGATCCAGGCCTACCCGTTGTCCTTGAAGACGCACGAGCTTTCCGTTCGGGCCAGACGGAGAACGGTCAAGCTCGGCCAAAGCTCCATCGTCTATATACATAAAGGAAGCGGTCTTCTGCGCACCGCCGACGGCGCGGAGTTCCGTCTCGAGCCCGGCACCTGCCTGTCGTTCAAAGGCGCGGTCTCGTTCGATTGGAGCAACGACAACGACATGCCCCTGCGGCTTACCCTGCTGCAATACCGCACGATCGGAATCGTCGGCGATCGTTCCGGCTTGAACGCCCGTTGGGAAGAGCCTCAGCCGTATCCGGAGGCGGATCGCCTGCCGCCGGCTTTGGCCGCGCAAGCGGGCAGACTGCTTGAGAACGGCAAGCCGGGCCGGGACAACGATCCGCGCATGCACGTTCTGATGGCCGAGCTCTCCCTCCTGCTGCGCGAAGCCGAATCGCTGTCAGCCTCGCCGTCCGAGGACCAGGGCATGCTTCGCAAAACGATGGAATACATGAGAGCGCACTACATGAAGCCGCTCCAGATGGCCGCCCTCGCCAAGATGGCCGGGCTGACGCCCAGCTCCTTCAGCCGCGGATTCAAGCAGCTCGCCGGCAAGACGCCCGGCGCTTTCCTGACGCAGCTCAGAATCGAACGCGCCAAGTCGCTGATGCGGGAGCCGGACATGAACTTCAAGCAAATTTCCGGTATCGTCGGGTTTCAAGACGAGCTGTATTTCAGCAGGGTGTTCAAAAAACAGGAAGGCGTATCCCCCACGATCTATATGAAACGCAATCAACAGCGCGTCGCGATCGTCAGCGGCTTGAATTTGCAGGATCAGATGCTCGCGCTTGGCATCCGTCCGATCGCCGCTCCGAGCTTTCCGGCCTTCTACGGCACGGCATCGGGTTTTCCGGTCTATCTGGACGAACTGCTGAAGGCGACGAAGCCGATCAACGCGGAACGGACGATCGCCGCCGACGAGGTGATCGACCTGTCTCCCGACCTGATTCTGAAAGCCGATTTTATTCGCAACTGGGACGCCCCGGAGTGGAACGGAGCCGCGAACATGGTGCATCTGCAGGAGCGGGACAGCTGGGAGAGCTACCAGCGGGACATTGCCAGCCAGCTGAACAAGGAGCGGGAGCTCGAACGAATCGAGCGTCAAGTAAAGAAAGCCGAACGCGCCGGCGCTCGCGCCCTGTCTCCCTTCTCTCGCCAAGGCTCCTGGACGATCGTCCGTCTGCTGCCCGGGGATTGCCGCGTGTACGGCACAACCGGCCACGCGTTCACGGACCTCTTCTACCGGGATCTTCATTTTCAACCGGACGACGGACTTGACTATCGCTCTTACCTCAGCCGTTCGCTGGAAGAGTTGGTCGCGATGAATCCCGACCGGCTGCTCATCATCTGGAGCGATCCGGACACGGTCGCCGCTTTCGAGGCCCATCCGCTGTGGAGGGAGATGCGGGCGGCGCGCGAGCAGCGGGTGTATTTCCCGAACAGCAAACAATGGGACCCGTGGGGTCCCATTGGCCGGCAGTATATGATCAGAGAGATGACGAACTATTTCTTATCGCGTGCGTAGAGTACGCGCCTTCTTCATAGATGAGGCAGTTGAGCTGCGCTCCGTAAGCGCAGCCTCCGTCTATGGCGATCTTGTCTTCCTGGAACCACACTTCCGGCGCGCCGTGAATTTCTTCGGCTCTTGTATGTCCGAACACGACGGTGCGGTCGACCTTCGTCCTTGAACGGAAGAAATCCTTCTTTATATACATAAAATCGCGGGCAGGCTGTTCCTTCCAATTCGGGTAGGCGGGATTCAGTCCGGCGTGAACGCAAATATGCCGATCGTCCTCGTAATACAGAGGCAGCTTGCCCAGAAAATCGATATGATGCCCGTAGTTGCGTTCGATGTAGGAGATCGCTTCGCTAAGGGTGTCCCCGTTCATTTCGTCCCTGCCAAGGCCGCAGTAGCTGAAGATCGTCCGCTTGCCGCCATGCTCCATGAACTTCGATCGCACATACGAATCGTTCGTCCGAATCAAGTCGACCAGCCTCTGATCGTGATTTCCTCTCAGCGCCACCGCCCCGTGACGTTCGACCAGATCCATCACTTTGTCGACGACGTCCCTGCTCCTCGGTCCTCTGTCCACGTAATCGCCCAGCAGAACAAGCCGATCCCGGCCGGGGTCGTAGCGGATTTCCTCCAGCAAGCGCTCGAACGGCTCCAGGCAGCCGTGAATGTCGCTGATCATCAGCGTCCGCTTCATATCGTCACCTGCCCTTCGACGGGAATGCTCATCCGGATTCCCGCCTCTTTGCGCGGCCCTTCCTGCAGACGGACTTCGTAGGGCGCAAATCCGAGGCCGGCGTAAAAAAGCAGCGCGCGCGTATTCGTATTGTGGCAGATGAGCCTGACCGTCTTGACGCCATGCTCTTCGGCCGCGCGGTTAATGAGCGTCTGGATCAGATAGCCGGCCGCCCCCGAGCCTCTGCTCGAAGGACGAACGATGACGTTGCCGATCCAGCAATCTTCCCCGTCGTTCACCTCGTATAGATTGCCGTATGCGATCACGGAGTCGGCATCGGTAACGACGGTCGGGCAGCTTCGGCCGGCGGCTGCTGCGCGAAGCTGTTCCGCGGTCAACGGGTAAGTCGCTTTCGGATACATGTAGAAAGCCTCGTCTTCGTTTTGCGGAAAAGATGCGATCACCGGGAAATCCGCGTCTGCAGCGTTGCGGTATTGAAACATAGCGGCCTCTCCCTTCTATTAACGTTATTAATTACCTACTATAACATTCTGCGCGCTCCCTCCCCATTCCTTTTTTCGTTTAATGGATTTTTACGCCGCGCAACGCGGAATAAGACCGCGATGCTCGCGGTCTTGACGTTGACGGTCGATTACTTCTCGGGAGCGAACGCGGCTTTGTCTCCCGATCTCTCGTACGCTTCCAATACCGACGTCAGCAACCCCGGAAATCTCTCCTCCAGGTCTTCCGTCCGCAGCGAGAGCATTCTCTGCGTTCCTTTCACGCGAACCCGGATCAGACCCGCTTCCCGAAGCGTGCGCGAGTGATGCGAGAACGTGGACTTGACCACGGGAACTTCGATGCACCCGCAGGACAGTTCTCCCTCCCTGTGCAGTCCGGAGACGATATATAGGCGCACGGGATCGCTCAAGGCATAGAGCACCGAGGATAGCTGGATGTCGGCATTATCTGGATGGTGCAGCGGCTTCATCGTTTGTTAGGCCTCCCCTTCTCAAGCTCCTGATTGCATATTACCATATGCCGTGCTATATTTCTAATATTCGATAACAATCGAACTAAAGAAATGGGGAGAGACCGATATGTCCATTCCGCAACAAGCTTTACCCGGCGCCCGGCCGGAACGCCCGGCCCCTGCAATGAGAGAAGGCGTCGTGACTTTAATCCTCGGTCTAACGGTCGTTCTCGTCATCATGAATACGATGATGTTTAATCTCGCCCTTCCCGACGTCGCCGCGGACTTCCAGCTGTCCGCCTCTTCGACTTCATGGATCGTAACGGGGTACTCCATCGTATTCGCGATCTCCTCGATTACGTACAGCAGGCTTTCCGATTTTATCCCGCTGAGAAGGTTGTTTCTGATCAGCATTTTGTCGCTGAGTCTGGCGGCCGTCGCCGGCTACTTCAGCAACAGCTTCCTGTCGTTGCTGCTCGTGCGGCTCGTGCAGGCCTCGGGCGCCGGCGCGATACCGGCCCTGTCGCTCGTTCTGATCGCGCGTTACGTGCCGATCGAACGCAGGGGCAAAGCGATGGCCGCCATTATGTCGGCCGCTTCGCTCGGCCTCAGTCTCGGCCCCGTCGCGGGCGGCGCGATCGTCGAATACTTGGGCTGGCACTTCCTGTTCGTCGTCACCGCGATCACGGTGCTGCTCGTTCCTTTCTTCGCGGCGCTCATTCCGGCGGAGAAACCGCAGCAAGGCTCCTTCGACGTTCCCGGAGCCGCGTTCGCCGCAATCGGCACGACCGGACTGCTGCTCTTCCTGACCAGCTCGTCCTGGATCGCCCTCGCGGCAGGAGCGGCGTCGCTCGCGCTGTTCGTCGCGCGCATCAGAACGGCGGAGGAACCGTTCGTAGCTCCGGCCCTGTTCCGCAATCGCACCTACCTGATGCTTGGAGCTGTCGGCATCGGCGGCTACCTGTGCAGCTTCGCGACGCTGTATATGCTCCCTCAAATTCTCGTGCGTCATTATGAACTAAGCGCCATCGGAGCGGGGTTGATCATTTTTCCGGGATCGCTGCTCTCCATGCTCCTCTCCAGGAAAGTCGGCGGCTTCATCGACTTGAAGGGCAACGATGCAATTATCCGGTATATCCCGTTCGTTATGCTGCTGTCCGTCGTGCTGTTCGCCGTGTTCGTCGGATCCGGGTACGTCGCCATCCTGCTCGCCTATATGGTTCTCAGCGTCGGCTTTACGTTCTTGACGAGCAGCATTTCCAATGAGATGTCACGAATATTGAAGCCGAAGCAGATCGGCTCGGGCATGGGGCTGTTCCAGCTGCTGCAGTTTTTCAGCGGGGCTTTCGGCGTGGCCCTGACGGCGAGCGCCCTCGGCTGGCAGAAGGCGTACACGCTCCCGCACGCCTTCTCCAACATCTATTGGGGATTGGCCGTCGTCGCTCTCGCCTCGATCGCGTGCGGATTGGCGTATCTCCGCTCCCGAAGCCGGCAGACGGCGACCGCTTAACGCGGTTCCAGCGAGGCGTTTCGCTTCCCGACACGCTCTGCCGCTTGGCTGCGGCTCACCGAGACGACGGCCATGATCAAGCTTAACACGGCGGCGGCGCTCGCCATCCAAGGGTGATATTGCACGGAGGCCGCGGCTTCTGCGGCCAAACCTCCGATTCCCGCGCCGGCGGCGACGCCGAGATGAAGAATCGACGTATTCAGGCCGATTACCAGATTGGAGCGATCAGGCGCTTGCTGAATGAAATAAGTCTGGATCGCGGGAATGACGAGCGCCATCGAGAACATCCAGAGCAGCAGGACGGCAAGCGCCGGAATGGCCGCCCCTCCAAGCGCGGGCAGCAGCGCAAGCGTCGCGGCGAGCGATACGAGCCCGCCGAAGAGAAGCCGCTTCGTTCCCCAGCGATCCGTCCATGCGCCTCCAGCCCGCGAGCCGATGACGCTGAGCACGCCCAATGCCAGCATCATGTAGCCGAGTTCCGCCGTATTCAATCGAACGATAGTTTGCAGATATGGCGTTACGTAGCTGTTCATCGTGGAACTGCTCGTGCTGAAGAAGAAGGAGAAGACGAAGCCCGTCGCCAGCACGGGCGACTTCAATACCGCAAACTGGCGCAGAAACTTAACGGGAGCGTCTCCTGCGACCACTGGGAAAAGCTTCGCGATAAACAGCAGAGCGACGACGGCCAGCAGCGCCAAGCCCGCGACGATGACGCGCCAGCTCCACCACTCCGCCAGCGCGATGCCCAGCGGGATGCCGATGACCATCGAGACGCTGACTCCGAGCACTATCGTTCCGACCGCTCTGCCGACCTGCGCAGGCGCTACCAGCTTCGCCGCCGCGCCGAACGCGACGACGGTGAACACGCCCGCCGCCAAACCGACGACCGCTCTCGAAAATAAGATCATACCGAGATCCTTGCTCGCAAACGAGATCAAGTTCCCGATCGCGAATACGGCTAACGAATAGATCAGCAAAGTTTTGCGTCCGACGCGGGACGTCAGAGCGACGACGATCGGTGTTCCGATCGCGAACGCCAGCGAGAACGCCGTAATCAACTGGCCGGCCATCGCGATGGAGACGCCCAGATCGTCCGCGATCGGCCTCAGAACCCCGCCCACGACCAACTCTGCCATACCCGCCACGAAGGCGCCTATCGCAAGCAGCAATACGCCTATATTTTTCATGGATAACACCCTTTCGAAGCTCTATTTTGTCGACTAACGGATCCGTTAATTGACATTATAGAATCGGCGCTATCATAATGTAAGAAGGCAAAGTCGTTTGATGTAATCCAGTGAAATTGATCAACTAACATTTTGTAAGCAGGTGATCGAATTGGCGAGCAAACGCGTGGAGTCCGCTGAATCCTCTGAAACTGCTGTCCCCTTCCCCAACATTTGCAACGCGTTAATCATTCTGGGTTCCAAGTGGGCGTTTCCCGTATTGGCCGAACTGACCGCCGGTCCGCTTCGGTTCAAGCAGCTGCAGAGAAATACGAAGGTGATCAATACGCAGTCTTTGACCGATACGTTGCGCTTGCTGGAAAAAGCGGGCGTCGTGCGCAGGGAAGTGTTCCCCACCGTTCCGGTTACCGTGGAGTACTCGCTAACGGAGAGCGGCAACGATTTTCGTTCGGTGCTCGGAGAAATGGATCGTTGGGCGACGAAGTGGGGCTCGCCTCGCACGGAATTGCAATAAATCGCTGCATGCCAATAAGCTGTCCCTCATGCCAATGGTCTTGACTTGGCCTGGGGGACAGCTTTGTTGATCCAATCGGAGGTGACGAGGGTGCCTAGGGTGACGAGGGTGACTGAGGTGCCTTGAAGGAGGTTTGCTGGCTGGCGTTACTCGAAAATTTAGAACAACGCAAAATTGAAAGCGCTCCACTGGAGCGCTTTAGCCGAAACTTTAGAGTATCGCGAACTCACAGGCGCTTCATCTACGGCCGTTAGTCGAAACTTTAGAACAACGCAAAATTGAAAGCGCTTCACCGAAGGGCGTTACTCGAAAATTTAGAACAACGCGAGTTTGAGAGCGCTTCACTGGAGAGCGTTAGTCGAAAGTTTAGAGTATCGCAAACTCGAAAGCGCTCCATCCACGGCCGTTAGTCGAAAGTTTAGAACAACACTAATCCGAATGCGCTGCAATAGCGATAGTTACTCGAAAATCTAGAACATCGCTAATCCAACAACGCTCTACCTGCGAGAGCTGCTCCAAATTCCAACACATCGCCCCACTGTACACGTTTCCTCCAAAGCCGGTTATCCGAAACTTTTCGCATATTGTCCGCCCCGTCGCTCCATTCCGACCCAAGAAATGACGATTCCGACACGCTTTCCCGGAACCGTCGCTTCTCGATTGTGGCAACTCGCAAACCGTTTTAGGCTTCCGGGAACAAGCCGGAGGACAAGTATCTTTCCCCCGTATCCGGCAAAATGACGACGATCGTCTTCCCCTCGTTCTCCGGCCGCTTGGACAGCTGAAGCGCCGCGAACGCCGCTGCGCCGGAAGAGATGCCGACAAGCAAGCCTTCGCTCTTGGCCAGCTGTCTCGCCGTTTCGAACGCCTCTTCGTTCTTGACCTGGTAGATCTCGTCGACGACCGACGGATCGTAGTTGTCCGGCACGAAGCCCGCACCGATTCCCTGAATCTTGTGGATACCCCTGGAGCCGCCCGACAATACGGGAGAATCGTGAGGCTCGACCGCCACGACCTGCACCTGCGGACGCCGCTCCTTCAACGCGCGGCCGACTCCGGCAATCGTTCCGCCGCTTCCCACTCCGGAAACGAACAGATCGACCGCCCCGTCGGTGTCTCTCCAGATTTCCTCCGCCGTCGTCGTTCTATGAATCTCCGGATTGGCCGGATTTTTGAACTGCTGAGGCACGTATGCGTTCGGATTTTCCGCGGCGATCTCATCCGCCTTCCGGATCGCTCCCGCCATTCCTTCGTTTGCCGGAGTCAGCACCAGCTCCGCGCCCAGAGCGACAAGCAGCTTGCGGCGCTCGATGCTGAAGCTTTCCGGCAGCGTAATGATCAGCTTATATCCGAGCGCTGCCGCAGCGAACGCCAGGCCGACGCCCGTGTTGCCGCTCGTCGGTTCGACGATGACCGAATCCTTGTGCAGCAACCCCTTTTCTTCCGCGTCTCTGATCATCGCGTATCCGATCCGGTCCTTGACGCTGCCGGCAGGATTAAAGTATTCGAGCTTGGCGACAATTCTCGCACCGGCCCCGTTAACGCGCGCATAATTGGCAAGCTCGAGCAGAGGCGTGTTTCCGATCAGTTCGGTCAAATTCCCCGCTATTCTGGACATCGAATTCCTCCCAAAGACGAAAATTCCAACTAATATTGTCGGATATACACCTAATAGTAGCATTGTTACCCGGGCTAAGCAACCTGGTAGAGCGTTCCCTAAGTAACGAAAAAAGAGACACCCTCAAGGGGTGCCTCTCGTTTCCTGTCCATGATGCAGAAGTCGTCGCTTGCTTCCACGCGTACATGCCGGCGAACATCACTCAGGCTCTGTTCAACCTACTAGACTCCATGCAGCGACTAAAGGGATTCCGTCCAGACTCAATACAGCGTCCGGAGGGATTCCGCCTTGAACGTCTGCAGCTCGTCGAAACGGCTGTCGCGAATTTTCGCGGCCCAGTGCGGGTCTGCCAGCAGCGAGCGACCGACGGCGACGAGGTCGAACTGCTCCTGGTCCAGCCGCTCGATCAACTCGCCGATGTCGGCTACGTCCGAGTTTTGCCCGCGGAACGCTCCGTTGAATTCGACGTCCAGGCCGACGGAGCCGACCGTGATCGTCGGTTTGCCGGTCAATTTCTTCACCCATCCGGCGAGATTCAAGTCAGACCCCGGAAATTCCGGTTCCCAGAAGCGGCGCGTCGAGCAGTGGAAAATGTCGACGCCAGCTTCGACGAGCGGCGCGAGAAACTGCTCCAGCTCCTCCGGCGTCTTCGCCAGCTTGGCATCGTAAAATCCCGACTTCCATTGGGAAATACGCAAAATAATCGGATAGTCCTCGCCCACAGCGCGTCTGCACGCTCTGACGATATCGGCTGCGAACTTCGTGCGGGAGACGAGATCGCCTCCGTACTGATCGTCCCTGCGATTCGTCTGCTCCCAGAAAAACTGGTCGATCAGATAACCGTGCGCGCCGTGCAGCTCGATACCGTCGAAACCAAGGCGCTTGGCTTCCCCGGCCGCCCGGCCGAACGCTTCCACGATCGATTCGATCTCTTCCGCCGACAGCGGCTCGTTCGTCTTCTCTCCCGTTAGAGTAAGACCCGAAGGGCCGACCGACGGCGCTTCCGGGTTCGGGAGCGAGCCGTTTTGGCGCGTCATGCCGACATGCCAGAGCTGCGGCACGATTTTGCCGCCGGCTTCGTGCACCTCGGAGACGACCTTCGCCCAGCCTTCCAACGACGCGTCGCCGTGGAACAGCGGAATGTTGGGGTCGCCCGTTCCCGCCGGGTGATCGATGATCGTGCCTTCGGTGACGATCAATCCGACTCCGTTCTCCGCCCTGCGCCGATAATAGGCCGCTACGTTCGGCCCCGGCACGCCTCCAGGAGACTGGCTCCGAGTCATCGGAGCCATGACGATCCGATTGGACAATTGAAGCTTCTCCGACGCGAATGGCTTAAACAACGTCTCTGCCGCACGCTGCTGCGCGCTATAGGTTTCTTTGCTCACTCCATAACCTCCAATTTATTTAATCTGTATATACATAAATATAGATATACGCGAAGAAAGAAAAGACACAGCCTAGAGGCAATCTTGAAGCTGTGCGATAAATTGGCGGATTCCCTCTTCGTTGCGCCGATAATACGTCCATTGGAAGTGCCTTCTGGACTCCAGTAAACCGGCCTGCTGCATCTTCACAAGGTAGCCCGATATAACCGATTGAGCGAGTCCTGCTTTATCCGCGATTGATCCTACGCATATCCCCCCTTGAAAATCGCAGTCCGCAGGCATATGGCTTTGCGGGCCGAAATGCCGTTCAGGCTCTTTCAACCACTCCAGTATGCGAATTCTCGTCTCGTTCGACAGCGCCTTGATGATCGATAAAGTGTCCATGAGCTTAGTATATCTATTTTTCTAGAAATGTAAATATGTTTAGTTGGCGGCTCGGACTACAGAGCCTCAACGATATCGCCCGCAACGAGCGAACCGATAGAGCCGCGGTTCGAGGCGGCGAGGTCGCCGGCTGCGCCGTGCCAGAAGACGCCGACCGCAGCGGCTTTCTCGGCCGCGAATCCTTGGGCGAGCAAGCTGCCGATCATGCCCGCGAGCACGTCGCCGGAGCCGCCGGTCGCCATGCCGGCGTTGCCCGTCGTGTTCACCCACGCGTTCCCGCCTGGAGAGGCGACGACTGTGCGCGCTCCCTTCAGCACAACGTGCACGCCGTACCGCTCCGCAAGACGACGCGCCGCCCCGAGCCGGTCGCGTTCGATCTCCGGAACGGACAGTCCGCACAATCTCGTCATTTCTCCCGGATGCGGCGTCAAGATCGTTTCGCCCTGTCGAGGGCCCCATGACGCGAATTCGCCGGAGGAGATCGCTTCGGCGACCATGTTCAGCGCATCCGCATCAAGAACAAGCGGCGCTGCCACGCCGCCCCACAGCTCCTGCAGCCACAGCGAGTCTTCCGCCCAGCGGCCGAGGCCCGGGCCGACGACGACAGCTTGCTTGCCCGACGCGATTGCCGCAATTTCCTTGGCGTTCGTCCCGCGCCACTCCCCAAGCCCGCCGTCGGCAACGCCGAAGAGCATCGCTTCGGAAAGATGTCCCGTCAGCGAAGCGATCAACGCATCCGGCACCGCCCGGCTGACCAGACCGCACCCGGACCGAAGCGCCGCCTTGGCGCATAGCAGCCCGGCGCCGCTCATGCCGCGCGAGCCTGCGACGACGAACGTATGGCCGTATGTGCCTTTGTGCGAATTCGCCTTCCTCGCAAGCGGCAGCGCAATCCCCCATCGGTCGGCAAGAGACGCCTTATCGAGAACGAAAGTGCGTACGTTCTCCGATCTCACCGCCGCCTCCGGAATGCCGATCGGTCGCACGACCACCTCCCCCGCGGCATCCGCTCCGGGATAGGCGAGCAAGCCGACCTTGGGCAGGGCAAGCGCCACCGTCACGCTCGCCCGGATGCACGGCTCCGCCGTCTCTCCCGTATCGGAGTCGATTCCGCTCGGCACGTCGATCGCCACAATCGGCCGACCGCTGCCGTTCGCCTCCCGGATCAGCGAAGCCATCGGCTCGCGCGGAGCGCCCGCAGTTCCCGTGCCGAGCAGCGCGTCGACGACGCCGTCCCAGCGCTCCCAATCGATCGTTCCAGGCGAATACTCCTCCTGAGCCAGTCCGATGCGAAGCGCGATGTCCCGCTGCAGCGCCGCCTCTCCGGTCAACGAATCGGGCGGCACCGCATAGACGATCCGCACCTCGAAGCCCCGATCGACCAGATGCCTCGCGCAGACGAGACCGTCTCCGCCGTTGTTCCCTTTGCCGGCGAGGATGAGCCACCTCGGTTTTCGTGCGCCGGGAAGGCCCGCATGCGCTTGCGTCGTTGTTCCCGCACTCGCTTGCAGCTTCTCCACTTCGTCCGCCACGGCCCTCCCCGCGTTCTCCATCAGCGCCATGGCGGGAATGCCGATCGCATCGATCGCGTATCGGTCGATTCTCCGCATCTCTTCCGCAGTAACCAGATACATTGCAATTCCTCCTTGTATGCTAAGAGCAGCGCCTGATTTAGGGGTTGCTCTCTTCCTGACGAACAACAATTTACGACATGAAGTATTTCTCTACCATATGCGCCAGCCGTTCGCTCTCTTCGCTCAGCTTCAGCAAATTCCGCGCCGCCGAAACCGTCTGTTCCTTCACCGTCCCGATGCCGTCGACGCCGTCGAAGTGCCGGTTCAGGAAGTGCAGGAACACGTCGAGCGTCCGCAGCCGGATCAAGCCCGGAATCGCCTCGGCTTCTTCCCGGCTCAGCCGCAGCCGCCTTCCCGCGCCGCGCAGAAACGCGTCAATCATCTCCGGCCCGTTGTCCGCATCCAGAAAACCGGAGACGACGACGGCGATCTCCATCGCCCGAAGATCCCGCGTGCAAAACTCGAAGTCGAGAATCGCCCCGATCGTTCCGGCGTCATCCGCCGCGGCAAGGCAGTTCGAGAAGTTGATATCCCCGTGGATCAGTTGATGCGGAAGCGAGCGAAAACGCGGCAAGTAAGCCCGGAAAGCGGCCAACTCCTCCCCGATCAGCCTCAGCGCGGCCGCTTCTTCCCGCAGCTCCGCAGGCGGCTCCCCGCAAAATGCCGCCACCTTGTCCGGCGTGCACCATGAGTACGACGACTCCATCTCGTAATAGGGGGCGTAAGCGGGAGTTCCGGGCAGCTCCAACGCGCCCAAGGCATGCGCCAGCTCCCCGGTCGCCTCGCCCAAGCTTTCCGCCGCGGCGACCTCTCCCTCCGCCGGCCGTTCTCCCTCAATGTAGGCGAACAGGCAGGCCAGCCGCTCCGTTCCGTCCTCCAGTCGAACGATCGTGCTCCCGTCTTCGCACGCGGCCGGATTCGGTACCCGAAACTGAAAGTTAACCTCATTAAGTTTCTTCAGCAGCAAATGCTCGAAGCGGATTTTCTTCTCGTCTTTATGCGTCTCGTAAATTCTCAGCACCCATCTGCGCCCGTCCGCACGGACGAACCGCGTCGTATTGTTCCAGCCCGAGTGCCCCCGCTCGATCTCCCAGCTTCCGTCCGGGAAGTAGCGGCGCAAAATTGAATCGAATGGCAAGCTTGTTCCCACTTTCCTGCGTTTTGTTCATTTGATGAGTCCGCGGGCGACTTTACTCCTTCGCGTCCTCCGTATCCGCAGCCCCGTCCGAAGGCTCGCGCAGCAGCGGCGAATACATCATCAGCGCATCGTTTTCCGCGATTGGTTCCTCCGTCAGCCACTCACCTTCAGCCGTATAGACGTCGCGGTATAACTCGTTGTGCCGGACGTAGCCGCCCCATGGCTCCAACGTGATGCGATGATTTCTCTCCCGCACCTCGTACCGGTAACGCCCGGGCTGCTCGGCATACCACGCTCCGTGCAAATATTCGCCGTCCATGCTTAAGCGAAGCTGATACGCGGACGATGTGCGGTTCGTAATTCGCAAATCCAAGTAATTATAAGAGCAGGTTGCGCCGCTTCCGAAAGGCTGAGTCCGCGAAGCGTCGGGAAACACGTCATAGCTGTGCCGATGCCTCTCCGTCACGGTCAGCTCGGTATGCAGCGTCATCCAATAAATCAGGTTGGACAGCTGGCACAGACCGCCGGCCAGTCCCGTGCGCACCTGACCGCAGAACAGAATCATGCCGTCGACGTAGCCCTTGCGCCGCGTCGGTCTGCCGATCAAGCGCCAGTAGGACAGCGTCTCTCCCGGTTGCAGCACAATCCCGTCCAGCCGGGGCACCGCCGTCCGCAGATTGACGACTTTGCTGCGCTGCAGCTCCAGATCGGTATCGGCGAGCTTTCGCATCAGCGGCGTTCGGTGCCGCGCAACCGCAAAAGGCAGCCGATCCAGACTTCGCCGCTTGGCGAATCGAACCCCTCCGAACATCCATTCCCCGTAGCGGCGCATCGTATAGTACCACTTGCCGGCTTTAAGCCGCAGCGGCGAACGCGCGATCGGCCGAAGCTGCGGATTCACGGCCCCTTCGCCCCCTTTTTCCAATCGGACTTGAGCAGCCCCATCTGAATGACGTCCCAGTAACGGCCGTTCTTGTACTGGCGCTCGCGCAGCCGTCCTTCCTGCACGAATCCGCAGCTCGCGTAGCACCGGATGGCGCGCTCGTTGAAGTCGTACACTTCGAGCTCCAGACGGTTCAGGTTCATCTCGCGAAACGCGAAATCGACCAGCAGCCGCATCGCTTCCGTGCCGAAGCCGCGCCCCATATGCTCGGTCAATCCGATGACGATGCCGATTTTGCCGACGCGGTTTTTCCAATCGATCGAATCCAGGTTCACCTGTCCGATGTAGGCCTCTGTGGCGAGATCGGCAATGACGAAGCCTCTGGCGTCCGTATTGCCCTCCAGCATCGCTTCCAGATAAGCTTCCGTCGATTCCTGCGCATGGGGGTACAGAAAAATGTCCGACAGATGGCTGACGATGTCCGGATCGTTCACCCATTGGCGAATCCACGGCAGATCGTCCCTCCGGTACTCTCTCAGCATCACGTTCGTTCCCGTCAGTCGCGGCATGCTCAGTCCTCCCCGATCTGCGGATCGTCGAGCAGAATGCCCTGATCGATCGATTTTTGCACGATTTCCTGCGTAAAAGCCCACAGCGTCCCTGATGCCTCACGAACGGGATCAAGCCGCTTCAGCACCTGCGCGCGCGTGATGCCGTTCTGGCGCCAGCTCACCCCGCCGGTGTAATGGTTATGAATGACCGGCTGCAGCCGGTCGAGCGCCGAAGCGTACTTCGCCTCCGTCGTCTCCCCGTCCTCGAACTCCCGCCACAGCGTCGTCCATTCCTCCCGCTGATCGTCCGGCAGCAGGCCGAACAGCCTGTCCGCCGCCGCTTTTTCGCGGGCCTCTTTATCTTCATAACCCCTGGCGTCGTAAGCGAACGTGTCGCCCGCGTCGATCTCCACGAGGTCGTGCAGCAGCAGCATCCGGATGACGCGATTCAGATCCAGCGACGGGTCGTCGGCGTGCTCCAGCAGCAGCGCGGACCAGATGGAGACGTGCCAGCTGTGTTCGGCCGAATTTTCAAGCCTGCTCTTGTCGATCAGATACGTTTTGCGCAGCACCGATTTCAACTTGTCGATTTCCACCAAAAAAGCGAGCTGGGCGCTCAGCCGATCGTTGCCGATCCATACGTCTTTCTTCATCTCTATTCCCTCCGCTCTCTATTGCCCTATTGTACCATGCGAGAATGCGCCCGGCCCATCCTGTGCCCTGTTCATATTCAGTTCATATTCTCGTCGCACAATAGAATCGAGATCAGGATCAACCTCCTCCGCGCGCCGAAGCTGCCGGCAGCCCGCTTGCGGCTTGCGCCCGGAGGTGGCATTTCGGCTTCGTTAAGCGGATAATGAAATACATCATGCAAGTCGTACCCAACCGATGGGAGAAAGGAGACGCTGCCCATGACCCGAATACTCGTCGTCGACGACGATCCGCACATTCGCGAATTGGTGGAAGTGTTCCTCGTTCAGGAAGGGTTCGAGGTCGTTATGGCGACCGACGGCGTGCACGCGCTCGAGCAGCTCGAGGCGAGTCCGGCCGACCTGGTCATTCTGGACATTATGATGCCGCGCATGGACGGCTGGGAGCTGTGCAAGGAGCTGCGCGAGCATTACGATATGCCGCTGCTCATGCTGACCGCCAAAGGAGAAACGATGCAGAAGGTCAAAGGCTTCCAGCTCGGAACGGACGACTACATGGTCAAGCCGTTCGAGCCCGTCGAGCTGGTCGCGCGGGTCAAAGCGCTGCTGAAGCGCTATCGGATCTCGATCTCCCAGAACGTAACGGTCGGAACCGTCGTATTGAACCGGCAGACGTACACGCTGCAGGCCGGCGAGCAGGCGCTCACGCTTCCTCTTAAAGAATTCGAGCTGCTGTTCAAGCTGGCCAGCTACCCGGGCAAAACCTTCTCCAGAGAGCAGTTGATCGAGCAAATCTGGGGCTTCGATTACGAAGGGGACGAACGGACGGTGGACGTCCATATCAAGAGGCTGCGGGAGAAATTTCCGGACGGCCGGCACGGCTTTCGCATCGCGACGATCCGGGGCTTGGGCTATCGCTTGGAGGCAACGCCATGAGGCGACGAGACGCTCCTCCCAGGGGCAGGCCCGAATTTTCCGGGCGCGGACGGGGACGCCAGCATTTTAACGTATTCCGGGAAAACATGGAGCATAGGCGCCGAATGAGGGAGCTGGGCAAAGATTTCCGGCCCTCCCGCAAATGGCTGATCCTCATCTTCGCGCAGCTCCATATCGGGCTGGCGGTCTGCTGGCTGCTCTCCCACCTTGTGCTCGACGCCGTCTACGCCAGATGGTTTCCGCAATACGAGGATACGCTGCTTCGCCAATATTTCACGTTCGTGGTGACCTTGTTCTTCCTGTTCGTCGGCGCGAATCTGATTCGGCTGTTCTTTGCGCCCATCCGCCGCCAGATGGAATGGTTCATGCAGATGATCAATGCGATGAATCAGTTGGCCAAAGGCAATTTCAACGTCAACCTGGAGGCGAATCCGCGCTTCATGGGCCAATTCGGGCCTCTGGTCACCAGCTTTAACGAGATGGCCAGCCAGTTGAACCATATGGAGCAGATGCGACAGGAGTTCATCTCCAACGTCTCCCACGAGATCCAGTCCCCGCTCACGTCGATCGCCGGCTTCGCCCGGGCGCTGCAGCGCGACGATCTGGCTCCCGAGACGCGCAAGCATTACCAGAACATCATCGAGACCGAGAGCAAGCGGCTGTCGCGGATGAGCGACAACCTGCTGAAGCTGACGTCGCTCGAGTCCCGGCAGCATCCGTTCGAGAGAAAAGCCTATCGACTGGACAGGCAGCTTCGTCATCTCATTCTCAGCTGCGAGCCTCAGTGGCAGGATAAGAAGATTGAGATGGACGTCGACCTGCCGGAGTGCACGATTACAGCCGACGAAGACCTGCTGAGCCAAGTGTGGGTCAACTTGCTTCATAACGGCATCAAGTTTGCTCCCGAGGGCGGAACGATCGGCGTCCGCGTGTCGAAGGTCAACGACCGAATCCGCGTGCTCATTACCGACGACGGGCCGGGTATTTCCGAAGCGGCTCTGCCGTATATTTTCGAACGGTTCTACAAAGAGGACAAAGCCCGTACGCGCGCGGGAGGCGGCAGCGGTCTGGGACTGTCCATCGTCAGGAAAATCGTCGAATTGCATGGAGGAGAAACGTTCGCTTACAACCTCTCCCCTTCCGGCGCCGCTTTCGCCGTCGACTTGCCCTTCTCCCGGGCGGATTCCCCGCCATAAGGGGCTGTTCCATAAGTAAGAAGAGACGTACCGAACAATTATCGATAGGTGAATGGTAATGTGCATCTATCTCCTTCCGCTGCGAGACACCCCACAAAGTGACGTTAAGCTTCGAAGCTTATTCCGATTACTTTGCGGGGGCCCCAAGAGCGTGATCCTGAAATGGGAACGGTAAACCCGTTAAGCGGTGATTTCAGGACCGTATGAGGCAGTCTCCAGGAGATAGATGCCCCCTTTTTTTCATCGATAATTTTGTACGTCCCTACTTATGGACAGCCCCTTTGTCGGAGACGATTCAGATCATAAAAAAAATCAGGCTTTCGGCATCTAGGCCGAAAGCCTGTTCAGCATATAACGAAGGAACAAAGCTTGAAGCTCCCGCGAGGATCGCGTTCTCGTCTTGCCCATCATGCAGGCCAGCCGATCGCTCAACGCTTCCGGCTCCATTTTCGCGTACATCACGATCTCCTCGTCCGACAACCCGTACAAGAGACATAGCTTAAACGCCGTTGTCTCGCCTGCCGTAAACCCGTATCGTTCTCCGAACTCTTCGCACAATCGGACGGATCGGGCGTCATCCGTCGTCACGACTTCCCAATCCGTCATCATGGTCGCCACGATACCGAATCTCCTCTCGAATTTGCAAGATAAATCTGTCGAAATCTGTCTTCATTAGATATGATAGAATCAATGTATTAGAAGATTTAGGCAGGATGTATTTGTTTTGTATGAAATTGTCTAATAATTTTCCAACGATATCCTTAAATACGGGGGTTCACGACATGTTCCGCTCTCTTCGCTTCAAGATCGCCGTCGCTCTTATCGTCCTCAATTCGATCTCGTTCGTCGCGATGAGCTTTATCAACTACGAAACCTCCAATAAACAGATGAACGACCAACTCGTTCGCCATCGGCTCGCCGGCTTAACGAGCACCGTCAGCAACTTGAACGCCATGCTCTCCCTCCGCATGAAGGAAGCCGAGCTGCTCAGCCACTCGATTCCGATGCGCCTGCGAACCCCGGAAGAACGGCTCGCTTACTTGAACAGCGCGGTGTCCCGGACCGATCTTCCGGCCAGACATATCGGCTTCGCTTCCCTGACGGGCCGAATGACGTTAACGAACGGAGAAGTGATTCAGGTATCCGAGCTTGCCGCCTTTCGCCAGGCGCTTGACGGCAAGAGCGCTTTCGCCGCAATGATGCTGGACTCGACGGGGTATCCCGTGCTGTGGCAGATGGTGCCGTTCCATGACCCGGATAATCGTCTGATTGGCGTGATCGGCTTCGCGCTGGACGCCCCCCTGTTGTTCTCCAGGCATCTCAACGTGGAATCGGGCGATTACAAGGACAGCTCGATGATCCTGATCGACCGGGACACGAACCTGCTTCACTATACGGACACCTCCCTCATTCTGAGAAGAAACTACATCACCGACGAACCCGCCGTTGTCGAATTCGCGAGACAGCTCCAGAACAGCGAGCAAGGCTACGGAGAATCGATGCTGTTCGGACGCGTGCTGAAAATGTTCTACGTCAAAGTGCCGAACACGGAATGGTATGCGGTCTACTCGGTGTCCAAGAGCGAATTCGAAGCGCCGCTGCGCCATTCGCTCTGGCTGAACATCGTTCTGATCGCCGCCACGGAACTCCTTTTGGGCTTGTTCCTGTATGCGGTGACGCATCGATCGATTCTGCGAAGGCTCAAACAGGTCGTCGCCGTGACCCAGAAAGTAGCCGCCGGAGATTTCTACCCGAGTCCCTTGTCGATCAAGAGCAAGGACGAAATGGGCATGCTGGCAAGCTCGGTCAACGGCATGATCGACAATCTGCAAGAGCTGTTCGAACCCTATCAAGCTTTCATCCGGCACAATCAGTATGCTATGATTGTAACGGATTCCCATTTCGTAATTACCTCTTACAATCAACGCGCAGAGGAAATGCTGGGCTACGGAGAGCACGAAGTCATCGGAAGAAAGTCCCTGCTCCTCTGGCACGATCAAGATCAGTTGCAAGAACGCGCGACCTACTATTCGCACAAGCTGCAAATCCGGGTGAACCCGGATGAATCCGTTCTGTTTCTCATGCCGCGCAAAGGCTTTTTGCCGGATTGGGAATGGACCTGGATCAACCGCGAAGGCGCGCGCATGCTCGTATCGTTGAACACAAGCATCATCCGCCATCCGGACGGAACAGCCAAAGGCTATGTGCTCATCGCCAGAGATGTCAGCGAGATCAAACAAGCGGTCGCGACGAACACGAGGCTCTTCGAAATTATGGACAGCGCGCACGATATGATCGCTTCCTTCGACGTGCGCGGCCAGATCTTCTATTTGAACAAAGCCGGCCTCACCTTCCTCGATATCGCCGCTTTGAACGAGAACAACAATCGGCTCAACCAGTATATGCCCATTCCGATGACGGTCCGCTTCGCGGAGGGATTGTCGGCGGCGCGGGTGCACGGGTACTGGCAGGGAGAGATCGATTTCACGACCGCAAGCGGCCGCATTCAGACGACTTCGATTACCGTCGTAGCCCATCAAACAGATGACGAAAAGGAAATCTACTATTCCACGATCGCCCGGGATATTTCCCAGCAGAAGGAAATCCAGCTGCAGCTTCTAGGCGCCAAGGAAGAAGCCGATCGGGCCAACGAAGCGAAGAGCTCCTTCCTTGCGAGGATGAGCCATGAGATTCGCACCCCCCTGAACGGAATCATCGGCTTGACCCACCTTCTTCAACGGCTGGAGCATACCGAGCTGCAAGCGAACTATCTGAAGCAGATTGCCTTGTCCTCCGACAACCTGCTCAGACTGCTTAACGACATTCTCGATTACTCCAAGCTGGAGGCGGACAAGCTGACGATCGAGAACGTGCCGTTCGAGCCCGAAGATCTGCTGCAGAAGCTGAGCGGCCTGTTCTCCGTGCTGATCGGTCCGAAGCCGGTCGACTTCATTATGCGCGCCGATCCGCGTATTCCGGATTGGTTGATCGGCGATCCTACGCGCCTGAAGCAAATTTTGCTCAATTTGGGCAGCAACGCGATCAAATTTACGAACATCGGACTGATCGAGCTTTCCGTATCCGCGGTCCGCGTCGACGAGCGGCAGGCCAAGCTTGCCTTCTCCGTGAAAGATACCGGCATCGGGATGACAGAGGGTCAACGCGAGCGCCTGTTCGAGCCGTTCATGCAGGCCGACGAGAAAACAAGCCGCAAGTACGGCGGCACCGGGCTCGGACTCGTCATCTCCCACACGCTGGTCGAACGGATGGGCGGCACGATTGCCGTGACGAGCGAATACCAGGTCGGAAGCGAGTTTACGTTCGAACTGGAGTTTCCCGTGAGCGCGGATCGGCCGATTGCGGTCAAGCCGCAGTTCCCGGGACTGAAGGTCATCGTGCTGGAAGATCACGACCAAGTCGCCGAGCATTGGCGCGTTCTGCTCACCTCCTTCGGATGCGAGACGGTCGCTCTGTCTTCCTGGCGACAAGCGCGGCTGCTGCTGCAGGAATCCCGCTGGGACGCGATTGTCGTCGACATGGAGTGCGGCGATATGCACGGGGAAGACACGTGGATGGAATGGAAAACGGAGCTGGACGCGGCAGGCGTGAAGGCGATCGCGTCCACGACGCTCTCCGGACGTGATGCCCTCTATCAGCTTCCGGACGCTTATCGTCCGGAGGTCGTGCTTGTCAAGCCGTCTTCCGCGCTGCCGATTCGGCAAGCGCTGCAAGTCGTCACCAGTTCGTCTCGAACATCGGGCGATCGTCGCTCCGTTCTGCCGGCTGCGGATTCCGGCAAGGCGGCGGGGTCCGCCGACGGCGCGAACGCCCGCATCTGGGTCGTCGACGATCAATCGATTAACCGGATCGTCGTGAAGCAGCTGCTGGATTCGCAAGGTTATGAGGCTTTATTGCTGGAAAGCGGAGCAGAGGCTGTCGAGCTGATCGAGTCGGAGCAGGCCGAGGCCGACTTGATTTTGATGGATCTGCACATGCCGGACATGGACGGCATCGAAGCGACCGTGCGCATACGCAAGCTGCACGGCAAGGAACGCTTGCCCATCGTCGCCGTAACCGCCGACGTAACGCCCGAGATGCATGCCCGCTGCCGCGACGCGGGCATGAACGATATCGTGACGAAACCGATCGATCCCGGCGTCCTGTATGCCTCTATCGGCCGATGGCTGCCCGGCGCGGGCCTCTCTCCGTCCCTGCCGAGCCCGGTGATCCCGGTCGGCGAGGTCGTCGGGCCGTGGCCCAACCTGCCTGAGCTGGAAGCCGGGGTCGCTGTACAGCGGATCGGCGGCAAGGAACAGCTCTATATGAAGCTGTTGGACAAATTCATGGCGCAATACTCCGATTTTCAGCAGCAGCTGGACCGGCTTCGGGAGGACGGAAAGATGAACGATGCGATCCGACTCGCCCATTCGCTGAGCGGTTCCGCGGGACACCTCGGAGCGTTGGCCATTCAGGAAGCCGCGGCGACGCTGGAGCGCTCTCTTCGCGACGAAGATCGGGTAGCGGAAGCGGAGGAACGGCTCAACCAGTCGCTGGAAACCGGATTAAAGACGATGAATCGTCTTCTTAATGAAAAAAGGAGTTAGACGAACGACTGACCGCATTATATAATAGACATGCGAGGGCAAATGTTAGCAAAATATGAGCATTCCTAACATTTTACTTAAAGGGTGTGACATGACGTTGACGAGAGTACTTGTTATTGAAGATGATCCAATCATCGGAGAGATGCTCACCCTCTACCTCACCGAAGAAAATTTCGACGTTCAACGCGTGGAGACCGCGCGCGACGGCAAGCAAGCGCTTGACACCTTTAAGCCGGATATTTTGTTGCTCGACTTGATGCTGCCCGATGCGAGCGGGACGGAGCTTTGCGCGGAATTCAGGCAGCTGACGGCTATTCCGATCATCGTCATTTCCATGAAGCCGTCCGTTACGGTTCGCATTCAGGCGATCAGCTACGGCGCGGACGATTTTCTCGTCAAACCGTTCAGCATGCAGGAGCTTAAAGTTCGCATGGAAGCGGTGCTTCGCCGGACATTGAACTTGACTCCGGGCGCCAAGACGGTCGCCTCCCTGCAGCCGCACGACCCGCATCATGCCGCCTCCTCCCCCGGAAGCGGGTTGACGCTTGATCTGGAACGGCGCACAATCGTGCTCGACGGCGAACATATCGAGACGACGTTCTCCGAATACGAGATTATGAAGCTCTTCTATCAGCATCCGAATCGCGTCTTCAGCAGAGAGGAATTGATCAACGCCGTTCGCGGCATCGACTCTTTCATTAACGATCGGGCAATCGACGTTCACGTCACCAACTTAAGGCGCAAGCTGGAGAGAAATCCTAAAGAACCGCAATACATCAAGACGGTTTGGGGAGTAGGCTACAAATTCATGAATCCATAGATCCATCGACTACATAGTTGCAAAAGAACTTCCGGATTTCGCCTTCGGGGCGCGAATCTGGAAGTTCTTTTCTTTTGTTAACGGCGCACATCTTTTCCTAACACTTTCCTTAATACTTTTCCTGTAATTTCCTTAATGATTAACGTTCAAACTGAAGTGGGCTTTCTATGTCCGCGACTCCGCCGGATTCGCACGCGGCGGATGCCGTTCATGCTTGGGGAGTGATGACTGTTGATGAACTGGCTTAATCTGATCGGGCTTATGCAGCATATGGCCGTCGTCATCCTGTTTCTCGTGATCGGTAATCGCCTGTATCCTTCGGTGATTCACCGAACGGTCGCGCTTAAGAACGGAATGCACGGTCTTCTCTTCGGCACTGCTGGCATTCTGACGATGCTTATTCCCTTCCAGGGAGGGGCGGGAACGCTCGCTCCCATGTATCATATCGTCGCCGCGTTGGCGGCTTGGGTCGGCGGACCGTTGTCCGCGCTCGTCTCCGCCGGACTGATGCTCGGCGTGCGGGTCGCTCTGGGCGGCGTTGGCATGGAGACCGGAATCGTCGCCATCGGGCTTGCCTCCGCGATCGGACTCGTCTACCGGCGTCTTCGTCCGGCCGACCGCGAGGGCTCCCTCGGCCTCGTTCACCCTGCGCTGATCGGCGTGCTCGTCTCCGCCGCTAGCATGGGCTCGGCCGCGTTCATGCTGCCCGAGGAAGTCCGTTCGACCTGGCTCTGGCACAGCGCTCCGAGCACGATCGTCGTCTTCCCCGTCTCTTCCATGCTCTTTCACTACTTCATGAACTCGGAATGGACGAGAAAACGCCGCTACGCCATCGACGAGAAGAGCGGCCTGATGTCCTCCGCGCTGTTCCTCCAACAGATCCGCAAATGGATAGACGCGCGCACCCCTTTCTATCTCGCCTTGCTGGATATCGACGGATTCAAGATTGTTAACGCCATTAATTGTGAGCTGTCGAGGGCCCATCTGCTGAATCAAGTCAGCCAGCGTCTGAAGAACTGGATGCCTGACAACGCTTTAGTATGCAGATTGGAACGCGAAGAGTTTCTGATCGTGATGACCGATCCTTCGTTCCGCAAGCTTCCCGACGTCTCTCTGGAAATTTGGGACGAATTGCAAACGCTGTTATCGTCCCCCTATTCGATGAATAGACAGCTCTATCATCTGACGACCCATATCGGAGTGACGGCGTATTGGAACGAAGCCATTACGGTCGAGGAGCTGCTCCCGAGAGCCTATGCGGCGCTGCAGCATGCCAAGGATTCGGGCTTGCAGCAAGTCGTTCAGTACCACGAGAAGCTGACGATGCAAATCCGGCGCCGCACGATGATCGAAGTGCACGTCCGCACGGCGCTGCAGCATAATCAACTGCATCTGCAGTATCAGCCGCAATACGAGGTGCATTCGGGGCGGCTAAGAGGATTCGAAGCGTTGTTGCGCTGGGAGCATCCGGAGCTGGGCAGCGTCGACCCCAAAGAGTTCATTCCGCTTGCCGAAAGCACCCAATCGATGATCGGGATCGGCGAATGGGTAGTTCGGCAAGCATGCCTGACGCTGATGCGGGTCGCTCCGTCTCCCTCTTCTCTGACGGTATCCGTGAATCTGTCGGCCTCTCAGCTGCTTGATCCGGGATTTGCCGATATCGTCGAACAGGTGCTCTCCGACACCGGAATCGACCCGCAGCGACTGGAGCTCGAGATCGCGGAGCACACGCTGGCCGGCTCCTTCGACAAGGCCGAGCTGCCGATGAAGCGGCTCCGGGCTTTCGGCGTCAGACTTGCGATCGACGATTACGGACTCGGAGCGACGACGCTCCCCCACCTGCGCAGGCTGCCCGTTCAGGCGATCAAGATCGACAACCACCTCATGCTGGAAACCGCCGGAGCTTCCGATCGGGAGCTGAACGATTCATTGTTCGAATCGCTTAAGCTGCTGCCCTGCGAGATCGTCGCGACGAGATTGGAAACGTACGAGCAGCTCGCCTTCTACAAAAAGCACGAATGCCATTTCGCGCAAGGGAATCTGCTCGGACGGCCGATGGACGGCGAACGGCTGCCGGCTCTGATCGGCGGCGTGCAGTTGGCGTAGCCGCCGGCTCGCGCCGACCGTCTAGAGCCAACCCATCCTCTCGCGCAGAGACGTAATGTGCGCGACATGGTGCCGGCCGTGCCAGGCATACATTCCGAGCGCATAATCGAGCCGGGAGACGGATTGCGACGCCGGGTGGAGGAACGTTCTGGCGAAATCCGCTTCTCTCATGCCTCTCAGCAGGAACACCCACCTGGCGTGCAGCGCCGTCGCGAAGTCGACCGACAGCTCAATCGGAGCCTTGAACGTATCCGGAAGATCGGCCCAGGCCCCCTCGTCATAGGGACGGATCGTCGGCTGCTCTTCCGTCAGCGCCAGCTTAAACCTCGCGAAGCTGTTCAGGTGGCTGTCGCCAATATGGAACGCCACCTGCCGCACCGTCCACCCTTCCGGCCGGTAGGGTGTATCGAGCTGCCGATCGTCCAATCCTTCGAGCGCCGAAGCCAGCTCCGATGGCAGATCCGCGATGTCGGTAATCCAGCTTTCCCTCTGTTTCTCCGTAATCTCTCCTTCGGCATCGAAGCGCCCGATCGGATATTTCAGCTTCTCCATAACCATCTTCCTCTCCCCTTCGCTCTCGTGCTCGTCTGGATCAGACGGCAAGTTCCCGCAACGCGTCCAGGAATGCATCCATCTCCTCGTCCGTGCCGATGCTCACGCGCAAGTAGCGGTCGATTCTCGGCTTGTTGAAGTATCGGACAAGGATGCCCCGTTCCTTCAACGCCGCGAACAGCTCGCGCGCCTCCTTGACCGGATGGGTCACGAAGACGAAGTTCGCCAGCGAATCGATCACTTCGAACCCGAGCTCCCTGAGCGCCGCCGTCGTTCTGTCCCTCGTGGCCACCACTTTCCGGTTCGTCTCTTCGAAATAAGCCCGATCCTCGATCGCCGCGATCGCGCCGGCCAGCGCCAGCCTGTCCAGCGTGTACGAGTTGAACGAGTTTTTGATCCGGTTCAGCCCTTCGATCAGGTCGGGATGTCCGAAGGCCATACCTACCCGAAGTCCGGCCAGCGATCTCGACTTGGACAACGTCTGAACGACGAGCAGATTCGGATATTCGGCAACGAGCGGCACGACCGATTCCCCGCCGAAATCGATGTAGGCTTCGTCGACGATGACGACTTGCCCTCTGTTTGCCTCAAGAATTTCTTTAATGCCATTAATGATTAAACAACGGGCCGTCGGCGCGTTCGGATTCGGCAAAATGACACCGCCGTTCGGGACCGAATACGACTTCGGATCTATTCTGAACTGTTCGTCGGTCGGTACCGTTTCGTATGGCAATCTGTACAGCTGCGCGTAAACCGGGTAGAACGAATAAGTGATGTCCGGGAATAAAATCGGGCGCTTCGGCGAGAAGAACGCCGGAAAAGCGAATGCCAATATCTCATCCGAGCCGTTCCCAACGAATACATGCTCCTTCGTCAAGCCGTAATGCGCCGCGATCGTCTCGCGCAGCGAGTCGCAGGTCGGGTCGGGATACAGGCGCAAGTCCGCTCCGGCCGCTTCTCTGATCGCTTCCAGCGCCTTCGGAGATGGCGGATACGGATTTTCGTTCGTGTTCAGCTTGATGTAGGTCCGGTCCTTCGGCTGCTCTCCGGGCACGTAGGGCTCCAAGGATTCGGTCAGTTCGCTCCAGTATGTACTCATCGTCAGAACCTCCACTCTATTTTCTCCCTGATTATACCTTCAGCCGCTTTGCGGGTCTATATGGCTCATTCGCGCCGACTCGCGGCACCCAAGTGCTGTTCGTTGACGGAAACAAGACAATGTTGTATATTGTCTATCATAAATACAAACGTAACTGGGATGTGTTTGCATAATGAGTAACTCTGATGTTTTCTGGAACAGTTCAGTGGAAGAGTTGAAGCAAGGTTACGTTCGCGAGGATGAACACTTCGTCTGCCTGCTGTGCGGAGAACGCACGGAGTTGGGCGTCGTCTATCCGGAGGACGGCCGCTTTTATGATGCCGAGAAAGCGATGCGCAGCCATATCGGCAAGGCGCACGGCTCGGTGTTCGAATACTTGATCGGCCTCGACAAGAAGCTTACCGGCTTGACCGAGCACCAGAACAGCCTGCTCCATCTGTTCTATCAAGGCAGATCGGACGACGAGGTGCGCAAGGAGCTGGGTATCGGCAGCGCCTCGACGATTCGCAACCACCGATTCGTGTTGAAGGAGAAGGAACGCCAGGCGAAAGTGTATTTGGCGTTGATGGAGCTGCTCAAGGAGAAAGACCGCCACGCCCCCGACATCGTTCCCGTGCACAAAACCGCACGAATGATCGACGAACGCTACCGGATTACGGCGGACGAAGCGGTGCGCACGCTGGATAAGTATTTTCCCGACGGCCGCGACGGCAAGCTGACCAAGTTCGCCATTCAGGAGAAGCACAAGGTCATCGTCCTGACGGAAATCGCCAAGCGGTTCGAGCCCGGGCGCACATATTCGGAGAAGGAAGTTAACGAAATTTTGCTGACTGCCTATGAGGATTATGCCGTCCTTAGAAGATATTTGATCGAGTACGGTTATATGGACCGGGAGCCCGACGGAAGCCAATACTGGCTTAAATAGGTAGTTTATAAAGTCCGCCAACTTTACTTTACAGAACGGAGAGAGAAATAAGATGAAACCGAAAAGCAAAGAAGAACGAGCGCAGCTAATCGCGCAATATAAGGAGATTCCGATCGAAGCGGGCGTCTACCAGATCCGCAACAATATCAACGGCAAGGTGCTCGTCGACACGACCCCGAATCTGAAGTCCTTGAACGGAAGGACGGCCAGCCTGAATCTGGGCACCTATCCGAACAAGGAGCTTCAGCGGGAATGGACCGAATACGGAGAAGAAGCGTTCGCGATGGAAGTGCTCGAAGTGCTGAAGCCAAGCGATAATCCGTTCGTGAACGTCAAGGACGAGCTAAAGCTGCTGGAGGACAAATGGATCGACAAGCTGCAGCCGTTCGGCGAGAAAGGCTACCATAAACTCAAATAGGCGACAAGTAGCGGCCCCCGGAGATGCCGGTTTCCTCGAAGCGATCCCCTGACGAGCGCAGAACCGTGAGATTTTCTCCCTCGGCGCCCAGCCACTGCACGCCCAGTACGATGCCGTCGTCGGCGCCGCGGGCGGCGAACAGGAACCGGAACATATCCGGCGAAATCTCGCCCCCGTCGTCGACTCTCCAGGTCGAATTCTCGTTGTATGCGGCCGGATAGTCCATCCACAGGAGCCGTTCTCCGTCCTCCCATACGAGACTTGCCAGCATATCCTCGCCCTGACGTTGGAACTCAATGACGTAGATTCGCCGGCCGTCCTGGGCGTGGGCGAGCAGCCAGCCGTGCTCGATCGCGCGCCCTTTCGCCTCGGCGATCTTCTGCGCGGCATCGTCCGGCAGTTCGCGATCAGCCGAAGGCTTGAGCGGAATAAGCGCCTGAACGTCGAACTGCTCTTCGGTCACGAGGTAGTAGCTCTCGTTGGACGTCGCCTCCCCCTCTTCGATCGCGTAAATATCCCCTTCCATATTGTCGAAGTTATACGCCGCCTGTCTTCCGTTGTCCTGCTCCGAACGGGCTTGATGCTTCTCGTAGCGGATGCGCAGCACCTGACGGCCGCCTTCCCCGATCGCCAGACGATAGTCGCCCAAAGTCCCTTCCTTCACCGCGTCCGGCTCCTCCATCCCGTCTGTCAGCGCCATCAGCCGCGTCCCCTTCTCGTCCGCGAATGCGAACAGCGGCGACAACGACTCCGTATTCAGCACGGCTTCGGGCGACTCGCCAGCATCGGACGCGATCGGCGATTCGGAAGGAGATTCCGATGCCGAGCTTGTTGCCGTGCCGGTTGGCGAAGCCGTCGGTGATTCCGCGATCGGCGTTGCCTCGGGTGTATTCCCCGCTCCGCTGCACCCTGCGACGATCATTGCCAACAGGACGATCATTCCCTTTTTCATTCGCATATCCAGCGCCCCCTGAGTTATCTGTTTCTTTCATTATAACCATCAAGCGATCGAGAAGTAACTTAATTAGCGGGCTGCATCCCGGGTGGTTCGCTTGACTTTTTCGACAAAGCCGTCTAAGCCGTTGAGTTTTTCGCCATTCACCGCTTATAATGGAAGTTAGTGTGTCAATAAAGGAAAAGGTGTCTGATTCATGAGCATATTAACTGTAACCAACCTATCGCATGGCTTCGGCGACCGAGCCATCTTCAACGACGTCAGCTTCCGCCTGCTCAAGGGCGAGCACGTCGGCCTCGTCGGCGCGAACGGCGAAGGCAAATCGACCTTTATGAACATCATCACGGGCAGCCTCGAGCCGGACGCCGGCAAAGTCGAATGGGCCAAAAAAGTCCGCGTCGGCTACCTCGACCAGCATTCCGCCCTGGAGAAAGGGATGACGATCCGCGACGCGTTGCGCGGCGCATTCCGCTATCTGGTCGATCTCGAAGCCGAAATGAACGACATGTACGAGAAAATGGGCTCCGTAGAGCCGGATGAACTGGAGCGGCTGCTGGAGGAAGTCGGCACGATTCAGGACATTTTGACGAATAACGACTTTTATCTGATCGACGCCAAGGTGGAGGAGATCGCACGCGGTCTCGGACTGGGCGACATCGGCCTCGACCGCGACGTGCACGACCTGAGCGGCGGCCAGCGTACGAAGGTGCTGCTTGCCAAGCTGCTGCTGGAGAAGCCGGACATCCTGCTCCTCGACGAACCGACCAACTATCTCGACGAGCAGCATATCACTTGGCTTACTCGTTTCCTGCAAAGTTACGAAAACGCCTTTATTCTCGTCTCGCATGACATTCCGTTCCTGAACAGCGTCATTAACCTGGTGTACCACATGGGCAACCAGGAGCTGAACCGATACGTCGGCGACTACGACAACTTCGTTCAGCTTCACGAAGCGAAGAAGCAGCAGTTGGAATCGGCCTACAAGCGCCAACAGCAGGAGATCGAAGATCTGAAGGACTTCGTCGCCCGCAACAAGGCGCGCGTCTCGACGCGCAACATGGCGATGTCCCGCCAGAAGAAGCTCGACAATATGGACATCATCGAGCTCGCGCGCGAGAAGCCGAAGCCGGAGTTCAACTTCAAGGAAGCTCGCACGTCCGGGCGCATGATCTTCGAGGCGAAAAATCTCGTCATCGGCTATGACGAGCCGCTCTGCCGTCCGATCGACCTGCTGATGGAGCGCGGTCAGAAGGTCGCCCTCGTCGGCGCCAACGGCATCGGCAAGACGACGCTGCTGCGCAGTCTGCTCGGCGAAATCCCTTCCCTGTCCGGCGAAGCCAAGCAAGGCGACAATCTGTTCGTCGGCTACTTCGAGCAGGAGGTCAAGGAAACCGCCGACGAAACGTGCATCGAGGCAGTATGGAAGAACTTCCCGGCGATGACCCAGTTCGAGGTTCGCGCGGCGCTCGCCAAGTGCGGCCTGACGACCAAGCATATCGAGAGCAAGGTCGCCGTGCTGAGCGGCGGCGAGAAAGCAAAGGTCCGCCTGTGCAACCTGATCAACAAGCAGACGAACCTGCTCGTACTCGACGAACCGACCAACCACCTCGACGTCGACGCCAAGGACGAACTGAAGCGCGCGCTTAAGGCATACAAGGGCAGCATCCTGCTCATCAGCCACGAACCGGAATTTTACCGCGAAGTCGCAACCGACGTCTGGAACTGCGAGACTTGGACGACCAAAGTGTTCTAAAGAGACAAAGAACCGATATGCCGGGGGTTTATCCTCCTCCCGGCGTATCGGTTTTTTCTACGTCTTCTAAACTTTCGAGTAACGTCCCCCAATTTGCACCTATACAGCGAGCGTTGTTCTAAACTTTCGAGTATCGGCACTCCGACAAGCCCGCTGCAAGGACAGTTAGTCGATTAAACAATCCGAGGTTTTATCGCGTTCTCTTCCCCTCAGCGCCCTTCCCGCGAACGAATGGCGTCCCGGATTTCCTCCAAAGTCTGCTGCATCTTGTTCATTCTTTGCAGCCCGGAATACTGGTTGCCGATGATGCCCGCCAGGCCGATGATAAGCACGATTGCGATAAACAGCGTCACCGCGCTCCCCCCTCTCCTTTAGTTACTGCGGAGGCACTTTCAGCCCCATATAGACGAGATCACGGTCGATGCCGTCCAGCGTCGCCACGCCGGGCAGCAGTCCCCATTGCTCGAAGCCGAACTTCCGCAGCAGCGCCAAGCTCGCCTCGTTGTGGCCGAATACAAGCGCAATAACGTTGCGGATGCCCAGACGCGGACAATCCTCGATTGCTCTCCGGAAAAAGAGGCTGCCGATTCCCCGGGAGCGGTAAGCCGGATCGATATAGACGCTGATCTCGGCGGTCGCGTCGTACGCTGCGCGGCTGTGGAACCTGGAGAAGCTGAGCCACGCGATGATCGCTTCCCCGTCCTTCATAACCCAGATCGGCCGATGATCCTCCGAATGCTCTTCGAACCATTGCATTCGGTCTTCCGCCGTGACCGGTTCCAGATCGGCTGTCACGCTGCGGCTGGCGATTGTGGTGTTATAGATGTCGACGATTCGTTCAAGATCTTCTTTCACGGCATGTACGATTTCATACGATTGCTGCACGGGAACGGCCTCCAAGCTATGGATCTGATTGCGAAACGTTGTTACCTATTATAACGCGTCCCGACAAGCAGGCCAATACGCCGACCCTGCGCACCGTCCAGCCGCAAGCCCACCGCGATAAGGCAGCCGAACGCAGCGTCCCCCCGGTCTCTCTCTCTTCTATCGCAGCGATTCCCCTAACTCCTGTAAGCTTTTCGTAAAATCTTGTCCAAACCATTCCATGCTCAGCTTGGCGATCGTGCCGTCCGCTTTCGCCGCTCTGACCGCTTCGTCCAGCTTTGCCGCGAGCTCGTCTTCTTCTTTGCGGAGCACGTAGTGGACTCCGCCCTCGAACAGCGGTTCTCCGACCAGCTTAAGCGCCTGATTGCCTTCCTCGTCGGTCTCGAACCGAACGGAAAAGTCCGTCTGAAGCGTCGCGTCGACCCGCTTCGTACGAATAAGCTCGACCAGATCGTGAGCGGCCCCGTTCCCATACATGACTTCAATCTTCCGCTCCTGCCGGTTATTGTAATCTTCGACGTAGTAGGCGTTGTTGCTGGTAGATGAACCGAGATACAGCTTCCTTCCCCGCAGATCGTCGATCGAACGGATCGTATCGTTATCCATCCCGACGGCCACTCTTGTCATAAAATAGCTGTAGGGCTCCGCGGCAAACAAATACTTGGCTTCGCGCTCGGGGTTGCGGTTCATCAGTTGGGCAACGAAATCGATCTTGCCCGTATCCAGCCCCAGCAGCAAGTTGCCGAATGGCTGAGGGACGAATTCGAACTCGTACTCGGGAAGTCTTCGATCGAGCTCCTTGGCCAGCTCGATGTCGAATCCCGTAAGCTGACCGTTATCGTCCACAAAGGAAACGCCGGGGAATACATTCGTCACGCCGACGACGATCTTGCGAGCTTCGCCGGTCTCCGTATCCGGACGCGCGTTCGTCTCCGTCGCCGCTTCCTTGCCGCAGCCGGCAAGCACTCCCAATAAGATAATCCAACTCGCAGCCGATTTGATTTTTATTTTCATCGCATTAATCCTCCTCCTGAACCCGAATGACGATTTTGCCTCTGGCTCTCCGGCTCTCGCTTCGCTGATGCGCCAGCCCCGTCTGCTCCAAAGAATAGACGGAGTCCAGGACGACTCGCAGCCGTCCATCGTCCACGCTTTCGCGCAGCCGGTCCAGCGCTTCTTTCGTTATGCGAGGGTATATGACGTCTCGGATGTTAAGTTTCTTGCGCGCGGCAATCTCCTCCGGGTAGCTGCCCCATGCGACCGGAACCAGCTCTCCTTCCGGTTTCAACGCCTCCAGCAGCCATCCGCCGCCGTTTCCTCCGACCGTATCGAGCACGACATCGACGGCATTCTCCAGAGCGGCCTGTCCCTCGCGGTCGTATGCCGCATACTCGTCCGCTCCGAGCTCCCGCACGAACGCTTCGCTCGCGGATGAAGCCGCCCCGATCACGCGGGCTCCGGCTTGTTTGGCAAGCTGTACCGCAAAATGGCCCACTCCCCCCGAAGCCCCGTTCACCAACACCGTCTGTCCCGGCTCGACGCTCGCCTGCTCGAATAACGCGTGCCAGGCCGTAAATGCCGACATCGGAATCGACGCAGCCGCATCGTCGGCGAGGCTTGAAGGCTTGATCGCGAGCTGCGACGCCGGTACGGCGACGTATTGGGCGCCTCCCCCGCTATTGGCCGTCATTCCGTACACCCTGTCTCCGGGCTTAAACCC